>OGON01002033.1_pt1 | contig 12946 bp, 7 predicted proteins | sample 1552671 | NCBI WGS metagenome assembly OGON01 (sample SAMEA2580136, study PRJEB22360) | human gut metagenome | biome: human gut; feature: human-associated habitat; material: faeces | place: Denmark | collected 2008/2010 | reverse complement strand
CCCGCTGGCGCTTGGCCTCCAGCTCCTCTTCCCTGTCCATGTGACGGAAGTCGCAGCCGCCGCACCGCCCATAGTACGGGCAGTCCGGCTCCACCCGGTGGGGCGAGGGCGCGTATACCCGCACCGCCTTGCCGAAGGCGGCGTTTTTCAGCGCCTTGAGGATGAGCACATCACAGTCCTCGCCCCGCAGCGCCCGGTGGACGAACACCGCCTGCCCGTCGATGCGGGCCACGCCCAAGCTCTCGGAGGTATACCCCTCGATGCGGGCGCGGTAGGTCTTGTTCTTCTCCGGCACGGCTCAGAACTCGAACTTGCTGATGACCTTGCCGATGGCATCGGCAAAGGCGGCCAGCGTCTTGTTGTCCCGGCCCTTGCTGCGGCGGATGAGGCCGATGAGCATATCGCCCAGCTGGACCAGCTTCTGGTAGGCCGCCGTGGCCTTGGGCGCCCCCTCGTAGGCCCGGGTCTTGCGCTCCGGCAAGTAGCCGGGGGCAAGCTGCTTGTCGGCGATCAGATCGTACTCCTCGGTATACTGGGGCGCGTGGGCTGCAAAGCCCAGCCCCTTTACCGTCTCGGCGTAGACAGGCGCCACCTCGCGGTCACCGTGGACCACGAACACATGGGTAGTCTTCGCCGGATCAAAGTGCTTGATCCAGTCCACCAGGTGGTCGTGATCGGCGTGAGAGCTGAGGCCGGGGAAGTTGACGATCTTGGCCCGGACGGCCACATCCTCGCCGAAGAGCTTGACGCTGTCGACCCCGTCCAGCAGGTTGCGGCCCAGGGTGCCCGGGGACTGGAAGCCCACGAACACCACGGCGCTGTCGGCGCGCCAGAGGTTATACTTCAAATGGTGGCGGATACGGCCCGCGTCGCACATACCTGATGCGGAGATAATGACCTTGGGGGTCTTGTCCACGTTCAGCAGCTTGGACTCGTCTACCGTCTCGGTCAGGTGCAGGCCGGGGAAGCTGAACATATGGGTGCCGTCCTGCACCAGCGCCAGGGCGTCCTCGTCCAGATAGCCCCGCAGATCGCCGCAGAAGATGGTGGTGGCCTTCTTGGCCAGCGGGCTGTCCACGTACACCGGGAAGTCCTTGACGGACGTGACCAGATTTTTGTCCTTGATCTCGCGGATAAAGTACAGCAGCTCCTGGGTGCGGCCCACGGCGAAGGAGGGGATGACCACGTTGCCGCCCTTGCCCAGCGTCTCGTCGATGATCTCCGCCAGCTGGCCGGTATAGCTCCACACCTCGGTGTGGTTGCGGTCGCCGTAGGTGGACTCGGTGAGCACATAGTCCGCGCTGTCGAAGAACTGGGGATCGCGGATGATGGGCTGATCCACATTGCCGATATCGCCGGAGAACACCACGGTGCGCGTTTCATCACCCTCATGGCAGGTGAGCTTGATGCTGGCGCTGCCCAGCAGGTGGCCAGCATCGATGAACCGGGCGGTGACACCCTCCACCACGGGAATGTCCTGCCCGTATTCGCAGGTCTGGATAAACTCCCGCACCCGCAGGGCATCGGCCACGGTGTAGATCGGCTCTACCTCCGGCCGTCCGGCGCGCTTGTTCTTGCGGTTCTGGTACTCCGCATCCTGCTCCTGGATATGGGCGGAGTCCTGGAGCATAATGTCCAGCAGATCGGCGGTCAGGCGGGTGGTAATGATCTTACCCTGAAAGCCGTTTTTGATGAGCATGGGGATGCGGCCGGAGTGGTCGATATGGGCGTGGGTCACCAGCACCACGTCAATGCTGCCGGGGTGAAAGGGCAGCGCGGTGTTGTCGATCTCGTCCCGGCCCTGCTGCAGGCCGCAGTCCACCAGGATATGCTTGCCGTTGACCTCCAGACAATGGCAGCTGCCGGTAACGCACCGGTCAGCGCCGTAAAAACGCAGCTTCATGGCGAAAACTCCTTCTCTTTGATAGTACCGTCAGTATACCACACTTTTCCGCGCTGCACAACCGCAAAGCGGCACGACTGACCGATAACTGTTCACAGAAAATCTTTTTGCATTAGACAAAAGAGTGTGGTATACTCTACTGGTATAATTATGTACGATTATCTTTTTACTTAGAAAGGATACAGAATATATGGGACTGTTTACCAAGGTCTTCGGCACCTACAGCCAGCGGGAGCTGAAGAGCATCTACCCCATCGTGGACAAGATCACCGCCCTGGAGGACGAGTACAAGCAGCTGACCGACGCCGAGCTTCAGGCCAAGACCCCGGAGTTCAAGGAGCGTCTGGCCAACGGTGAGACGCTGGACGACATCCTGCCGGAGGCCTTTGCCGCCGTGCGGGAGGCCGCGGACCGCGTGCTGGGTATGCGCCCCTATCCCGTCCAGCTGGTGGGCGGCATCGTGCTGCACCAGGGCCGCATCGCCGAGATGAAGACCGGCGAGGGCAAAACGCTGGTGGCCACCCTGCCTGCCTATCTGAACGCGCTGACCGGTGAGGGCGTTCACATCGTCACCGTCAACGACTACCTGGCCAAGCGTGACTCCGAGTGGATGGGCAAGGTCCACCGCTTCATGGGCCTTACCGTGGGTCTGATCATCCACGACATGAAGAAGGAGGAACGCCAGAAGGCCTATCAGGCGGACATCACCTACGGTACCAATAACGAGATGGGCTTCGACTACCTGCGTGACAATATGGCCCTGTACGCCAACGAGCAGGTCCAGCGGGGCCACGCTTTCGCCATCGTGGACGAGGTGGACTCCATCCTGATCGATGAGGCCCGCACCCCCCTGATCATCTCCGGTATGGGCGAGAAGTCCACCCAGCTGTACGACATGGCCGAGATGTTCGCCGCCCGGCTGAAGAAATTTGTGGTGGTGGAGAGCGATGACAAAGAGGAGGAAGCCACCGACATCGACGCCGACTATGTGGTGGACGAGAAAGCCCGCAGCGTCACCCTCACTGCCCGGGGCGTGAAGAAGGCGGAGGAGTTCTTCCATCTGGACAACCTGTCCGACCCGGAAAACAGCACCATCGCCCACCACATCAACCAGGCCATCAAGGCCCACGGCATCATGAAGCGCGACGTGGACTACGTGGTCAAGGACGGCGAGGTGGTCATCGTAGACGAGTTCACCGGCCGCCTCATGTTCGGCCGCCGGTACTCCGAGGGTCTGCACCAGGCCATCGAGGCCAAGGAGCACCTGTCCGTCCAGCGCGAGAGCAAGACGCTTGCCACCATCACGTTCCAAAATTACTTCCGCCTCTACCGCAAGCTGTCCGGCATGACCGGTACGGCGCTGACGGAGGAGGAGGAATTCGCCACCATTTACGCGCTGGACATCATCGAGATCCCCACCAACCGCCCCATCGCCCGTATCGACAATGAGGACAGCGTGTACAAGACCGAGAACGGCAAGTACCGCGCCGTCATCCAGCAGGTAAAGGCGTGCCACGCCAAGGGCCAGCCGGTGCTGGTGGGCACCGTGTCCATCGAGAAGAACGAGCTGCTGGGCAAGATGCTGACCCGCGAGGGCATCAAGCATAACCTGCTGAACGCCAAAAACCATGAGCGCGAGGCTGAGATCGTGGCCCAGGCGGGCCAGTTCGGCGCCGTCACCGTGGCCACCAACATGGCCGGACGCGGTACCGATATCATGCTGGGCGGCAACGCCGAGTATATGGCCAAGAACGACCTCCGCAAGGCCGGCCTCACCGACGAGCTCATCGCCGAAGCCACCGGCTACGCCGAAACGGATAACCAGGAGATCCTGGACGCCCGGAAGCTGTTCGCCGAGAAGCTGGCCCAGCACAAGGCGGAGATCGCCGGCGAGGCCGACAAGGTCCGCGCCGCCGGCGGCCTGTTCATCATCGGCACCGAGCGCCATGAGTCCCGTCGTATCGACAACCAGCTGCGCGGCCGCTCCGGCCGTCAGGGCGATCCGGGCGAGACCCAGTTCTACCTGTCGCTCGAGGACGACCTCATGCGCCTGTTCGGCGGCGACAAGATGGACCGCGTCTCCAAGATGATGGTCACGGCCGACATGGGCGACGACATGCCCATCCAGCACAAGATCATCTCCAAGGCCGTCGAGAGCGCCCAGCACAAGGTCGAGAGCATCAACTTCTCCATGCGTAAGAGCGTCCTTGAGTACGACGACGTCATGAACAAGCAGCGCCAGGTCATCTACGCCGAGCGCAATAAGATTCTGGACGGCAAGGACCTGACTGACCACATCACCGAGGTCATGCACGACACCGTGTACCGCTGCGTGCAGGAGTTCTGCACCAAGGACAGTCACGATGGCGAGCGCGACCTGGAGGGCCTGCGCAAGTGGGTTGTGGAGCTCACCGGCCACATCGATACGCCGAAGTTCCCCGATGAGGATTATGAGGCCTTGGCTGCCGATGTCCTGGCTTACGTAGAGAAGTGCTACAACATGAAGGCCGAGCGCTTGGGCGAGGACCTGATGCGCGAGCTCAACACCCAGGTCATGCTGCGCGTCATCGATACCCGCTGGATGAACTACCTGCAGGAGATGGACTACCTCAAGACCGGCATCGGCCTGCGCGGCTTTGGCCAGCGCGACCCGCTGGTCGAGTACAAGACCGAGGCCTACGGCGCGTTCCAGATACTCGTCGACACCATGTACGAGGATTACCTGCGCACGGTTCTGCGCATCGAGATCAAGGCTGCCCCGCGTGCCGTGGAGCACAAGGAGGAGCCCGCGCTCGAGGGTGCGCGCTTCTCCGGTCCTGCCGAGGTCGATGGTGACAACGGCGACTCGGTGCTGCGCAAGCAGGCGCAGGTGCAGGCCCGCACGGCTGTCCAGGGTGGTCCGGCTGCCGTCAACAACGGTGGCAAGGTGACCACCTATCGCAAGTCCGAGAGCGACGATCCGTACGTCAACGTGGGCCGCAACGACCCGTGCCCCTGCGGTAGCGGCAAGAAGTTTAAGTACTGCCACGGCAGGAATCGCTAATGGCTGAGGCTTTAGAGATAACGCCCGCCGAGCTGGACGCGTTCGCGGACCGGCTCGGCGAGGTCGAGTCGTATCTCCACCTGGACGAGAAGCGTACCCGTGTGACCGAGCTCGAGGCCAAAAGTGTTGCCCCTGGCTTTTGGGATGACGCCGACGCCGCCCGTGCCACCATGGAGGAGATCGCGCGTACCAAGGAAGATATCGCTGCCGTGGACACCGCGCGCGGCGAGCTTTCCGATGCCCGCGCCGCGCTGGAGCTTGCCGAGGAGATGGGGGATGACCCCGACGCCGTCGCCCTTCGCGAGGAGGCTACAGCCACGGCTGAGCGCCTGGCCCGTGCCATCGATGAGCTTGAGCTTTCGAGCTGGTTTACCGGTGAGTTCGATCACGGCGATGCCATTGTGACCATCAAGCCCGGACAGGGTGGTCTGGAGGCCCAGGACTGGACCTTCATGCTCTTTAAGATGTACATGAAGTACTGCCAGCGTCGCGGCTGGAAGGTCACCATCAACGACTGTCCCGCAGCCGAGGTCATCGGCATCGACCGCGCGACCTTTACTGTCGAGGGCAAGGACGCATTTGGCATGCTGCGCGCCGAGGCCGGCGTCCACCGCTTGGTTCGCATTAGCCCCACCGACGACAAGAAGCGCCGCCAGACCACGTTTGCCGGCGTCGAGGTCATCCCCGTGCTACCCGATGATATCGACATCGAGATCAGTCCCGACGACATCCGCGTGGACGTGTACCACGCGAGCGGCCCGGGCGGTCAGGGCGTCAACACCACCGACTCCGCCGTGCGCGTGACGCATTTCCCCAGCGGCATTGTGGTTACCTGCCAAAACGAGCGCAGCCAGATCCAGAACAAGGCCGCGTGCATGCAGATCCTCAAGGCTCGCCTGTACGAGATTGAGCTCGAGAAGCGCGCCGAGGCGCTCGATGAGATCCGCGGGCCCAAGACCACGATCGGTTTTGGCAACCAGATTCGCAGCTACGTGCTCTACCCGTACCAGATGGTCAAAGACCTACGCACGGGCGTGGAGACCAGCAATGTCGAGGCCGTCCTTGACGATGGCGACCTGGACCCGTTTGTTATTGGCTACCATCGTTGGGCCACCGGCAACGCCGATGCAGAAGGCTCGGAGGTCTAAAACATCGGGCGGCTTCAAGCCGATGCCAAGCCCAACGGTTGGACGGGTTTGTATCCAGAATAAACCCTGCGCAGGGGTGTTTTTTGTCCGGCGAATCGGTAGAATCGAATACAAGAAGAAGTTCAAAGCGCATCCGATGGGGTGCGCTTTTTTGAGGGAGGCAGCATGGCATATCGTCTGGACATCAAGCGCATTCTTTCGATGAACTTCTTTCACGACCTGCCCCAGATTATGTTGGGGTGCGCTCTGGCCGCTATTGCGACCGACCTGTTTTTGATCCCCAACGGCCTTGCTGCCGGTGGCGTTACGGGCCTTGCCACCATTATCCAGGCGGTCGGTGCATCGCGCGGCCTATCGCTTCCCGTTGGTATTCAGACGATCGTGATGAACGCCTTGCTGTTGTTGGTCGTTATGCGCGAGGGCGGCATGTTCTACGTGGTGCAGACCGCGACGGGCTTTGTGCTGCTGGGCTTCTTTACCGATCTGTTCGCCCCGTTTGTAGCACCTCTGGCGGATGCGGACCTGATGCTTCCCGCTATGTGGGGCGGCATTATTACGGGCATCGGTTACGGCATGGTGTTGCGCGCCGGCGCCAACACCGGCGGCTCGGACACGATTGGCCAAATCATCTCGCGTAACACCTCGCTGCCGGTGGGCTCGACCGTCATGGCAATCGACGTTGCCGTGTGCGCGCTGTCGGCTCCGGTCTTTTCAATCGAAAACGCACTATATGCAGGCCTTTCGATGGTCATTAGCGGCTACGTGATCGATGCCGTGGTCGATGGTGGCAACAAGCGCCGTATGGTACTCATCATCTCGGACAAGTTCCCTGATATCGCTGCCGATATCATGTATGGCCTGGGTCGTGGTTGTACCAAGTTTAAGGCGACTGGCATGTATTCGGGTGCCGAGAAGCCGGTGATTATGGTCATCGTGAGCCGTCGAGAGCTCAATACCCTCAAGACGATCGTGCGCGAGCGCGATCCTCACGCCATTGTGACGGTCGCTGACGTTACGGAAGCCTTCGGCGAGGGATTCAAGGACATTAGCGCGTAGGGCGACTGCGTTCCATCCAAAAGACGTTCACATTGATAAACCGTTTCATCAGCGGTTCTGCCTGCTAAATTGTTCAAATAATGATAAAAACTCTGGTAAAGCCATCAGTTTCCAGCATAATGAATGACGTACGTGCATTGCGGCTGTGTTGGGATTACCTTCGGTGCCGTGCGCATTTTGTCTAATGAGGATGAAAGGAAGGCACAATGAGCGACGAAGAGCTCAAAAAGGTTGCCAACGAGGTAAGGAAGGGCATCGTCACCGGCGTGCACGCTGCCAAGTCCGGCCATCCGGGCGGTTCGCTCGGCGCTGCCGACATCATGACCTATCTGTACTTTGAGGAAATGAACGTCGACCCGGCCGATCCCCGCAAGGCCGATCGCGACCGCTTCGTGCTTTCCAAGGGTCACTGCGCGCCTGGTCTGTACGCCGTGCTCGCCGAGCGCGGATTCTTCCCCAAGGAGGATCTCGAGACACTGCGCCACATCGGCAGTCACCTGCAGGGTCACCCCAACATGAACGACACCCCGGGCGTTGATATGTCCACCGGTTCGCTCGGCCAGGGCATCTCCGCCGCCGTGGGCATGGCGGTTGCCGCCAAGCACTGGGGCGATACTTACCGCACGTACGCCCTGCTGGGCGATGGCGAGAGCGAGGAGGGCCAGGTCTGGGAGGCCGCCATGTTTGCCGGCAACCAGCAGCTCGATAACCTCTGCGTGATCGTCGACCACAACGGCCTGCAGATCGACGGCCCCGTCGAGGAGGTCAACGACCCCATGCCGCTCGCCGACAAGTTCCGTGCCTTTAAGTTCCACGTGGTGGAGCTTGCCGACGGCAACGATTTCGACCAGATCCGCGCCGCCTTTGCCGAGGCTCGCGCTACCAAGGGCCAGCCGACCGCCATCATCGCCGAGACCATGAAGGGCAAGGGCGTTTCCTTTATGGAGAACCAGGTTGGTTGGCACGGCAAGGCCCCCAACGATGAACAGTTTGAGCAGGCCATGGCAGAGCTCACGGCCGCCGGAGAGGAGCTCTAGGATGGCAGACGTCAAGAAAATCGCCACGCGTGTAAGCTACGGCGAGGCCCTCGTCGAGCTCGCCAACGAGCACGATGACTTTGTGGTCCTCGACGCCGACCTGGCCGCCGCCACGCAGACCGGCAAGTTTAAGGCCGCTTGCCCCGACCGCTTCTTCGACGTGGGTATCGCCGAGAGCAACCTGATGGGTGTTGCCGCCGGTATCGCGACCACCGGTCGTGTTGCCTTCGCGAGCACCTTTGCCATGTTCGCTGCCGGTCGCGCCTTTGAGCAGGTCCGTAACTCCATCGGCTACCCGCACCTTAACGTTAAGATCGGTGCTACGCACGCCGGTATCTCGGTGGGCGAGGATGGCGCCACGCACCAGTGCTGCGAGGATATCGCCCTTATGCGCGTCATCCCCGGCATGACTGTTATCGTTCCTGCCGACGATGTGGAGGCCCGCGCCGTGACGCGCGCCGCCTACGAGTGCGACGGTCCGGTGTACATGCGCTTTGCCCGTCTGGCCTCGCCGGTTATCAACGACCCCGAGACCTACAAGTTCGAGTTGGGTAAGGGCATTGTCATGCGCGAGGGCGCCGACGTGACCATCATCGCCTGTGGCCTGATGGTCGGCGAGGCTCTCGAGGCCGCCGAGCAGCTCGCTGCCGAGGGCATCGACGCCGAGGTCATTAACATGCACACCATCAAGCCCATCGATGCCGACCTGATCGTCAAGAGCGCCACCAAGACCGGCCACGTCGTGACCGTCGAGGAGCACTCCGTGATCGGTGGCCTGGGCAGCGCCGTCGCCGACGTCCTGTGCGAGCAGTGCCCGACGCCGCTCAAGAAGATCGGCGTCAACGACACCTTCGGTGAGTCTGGCCCGGGTGCCGAGCTCCTGCACAAGTACGGCCTGGACGCCGCCAACATCGTGGCGACCACCAAGGAGTTCTTGGCCTAGGACAAGACGAGGCAAAGCACCGCTTCGAAAACCGCAAACAAGTCAGAACAGGGGCGTCCTCAAAGAGGGCGCCCCTCAGTTGGCAACAAGCAAATCAAGCCAATATCAAGCAAGAGCTTCCTCCGGGAAACGGGCCCATCCCAGCCAAGTGCAATTCAGACCCTTCCAACTTTGTATATGCAGCACCCCAAGATAAACGCGGCGACCCCTTAGTTACCGCAGGCCGGACACAGGGTTACTTTCCAAATCTTTCCGCAGGACGGAGGAGCCCCCGCCGCGCGAAGCGCGCAGCGGGGGCTCCGACATGTCCGAGGACGATTTGGAGAGTAACCCTGTGCCTGGCCGACGGGATCCCTAAGCACGCCATGCTTCTTATGTGCAGCAAAGCTAATGCTGCTAAAATACAAAGCGCTCATGTAGTTTAAACGCACGACGATAAGGAGCACCAGTGGGTAACCACTTCCGTACCTCCGGTGCGGGCGATGATGCCCCCAAGACGCAGGCAGGCGTCCAGGGCAGCCGTTTCGCCACTCCGGATTCAGAGGGCCAGCCTGTTGCTCAGGCCCCCGCTCAGCCGGCAGATCAGGCACAGCCGGCATCCGATCCCTTTGTCTACAATCCAACCAGCGATGTCGCGCTTTCCGGCACGGCGGGTTTTGAGCCCGTTCAGGCCGTGACCGCCCGCGTGGAGCAGCCTCAGGCTGGTGCCGCCACGCCGCAGCCTACCATGGCCGGCATTCCCGACCCCTTGGCCCCTGCGACGCCTGCTCCTCAGCCTGCGCAGTCCGGTCTCTTTGCCGCTATTCCCGACCCCACGCAGCCTGCTGCCCCGGTGGTCGAGAGCGATCAGGCAGCCGAGGTCGCAAGCCTCGATAACGCGCTCAACAACCCCGATTTTACGTCGGTGTTCGCGCCCATCGATCCGCAGGCCAGCCGCAAGAAGATGGCCAAGCAGGCCGGTGTCGAGCCCGTCATCCTTATGGAGCATGTCACCAAGATCTATCCGGCACAGCCCAACAAGCCTGCACTCGACGACATCAACATCGAGATCTATCCGGGCGAGTTCGTCTTCCTGGTCGGTCACTCCGGCTCGGGCAAGACCACGCTGCTGTCGACGCTCAACCGCGACGTCAAGCCGACGAGCGGCCGCATCCTGGTTGCCGGTCAGGACCTCATGAAGATCAAGAACCGCAAGGTTCCGTTCCTGCGCCGCCAGATTGGCGCCGTGTTCCAGGACTTTAAGCTTCTGCCGCAAAAGACCGCCTACGAAAACGTGGCGTTTGCCCTGCAGTGCATCGGCAAGCCCAAGGGCGTCATTCGCAGCCAGGTGCCCGAGGTGCTGCGTCTGGTCGGTCTGGCCGATCAGATGGACTCCCTGCCCGACCAGCTTTCCGGTGGCGAGCAGCAGCGCGTTGCCGTCGCCCGCGCTATGGTCAACCGCCCGCCACTGCTGATCTGCGACGAGCCCACGGGTAACCTCGACCCGGCGATCTCGCTGGGCATCATGAAGCTGCTCGAGCGTATTAACCGCACCGGCACCACCGTGATCGTCGCCACGCACGACCGCGAGATGGTCGATAGCATGCACCGTCGCGTGATCGCCCTCGAGGGCGGCCACGTTATCCGCGACCAGGAGAGGGGAGGTTACGGCAACTATGGCACCAACTAACGTGGGCTACTCCTTCAAAGAGGCAATCAGCCACTTCTTCCGTAACTGGACTACCTCGCTCGGCGCCGTCATCACGATCTTCCTTTCGCTGTTTATCATCGGCCTGTTCATCATGGGCTCCGCGATGCTGAACTCCGTGATCGGCACCGTCGAGGATCAGGTTGTCATCAACGCGTTCATTAGTGATGACGCCGATCAGGCCGATGTTCAGGCTTTTGAGGCCGAGCTTAAGACGTGGAATAACGTCAAGTCCGTGACCTATAAGGACAAGGACGACGCGCTGGCCGAGTATACGAGCAAGATGTCGGGCAACGCCGACGCCACCATGAGCGCGCTCGATGGCCAGAACCCGCTGCCGGCTTCGTTTGCAATTGAGATGGACGATCCGTCCAAGGTCGAGAGCACGGCAGAGAAGCTCAAGAAGAATGCCGATTTCCAGAAGATCGCGGATGACGGCGACGTCAACGCGAGCGTGCTGTACGGCCAGGAGGAAGTGAGCCGCCTGTTCCAGGTGACCAACTACATCCGCATCGCTGCCGTGGTGCTCGTTGGCCTTCTGACCTTTATCGCATTCATCTTCATCAACAACACGATTCGCCTGTCCATCACGGCGCGTCGTCGTGAGATTGCGATTATGCGTCTGGTCGGCGCCAGCAATGGCTTCATTCGCGGCCCGTTTATCACCGAGGGCGTGCTGCAGGCCATTTTGGGCTCGCTGCTTTCCATCGGCGTTCTGGAGCTGCTGCGCAATTTGATGATTCCGCGTCTGCAGGAGAGCATCGGCTGGATGTCGTTTGCCCTGCCGATGCAGTACTACCTGGTGACCTATGCTGCGCTGATTCTGGTCGGTGTGATTATCGGTCTCTTTGGTTCTGCCATCGCCATGCGCCGCTACCTGCGCGTGTAGGCACGCCTGGAATTCATCCCTTCCAACGGGTCGTCTCTTATGGGGCGGCCCGTTTTTTTGATCCCTAGGGGACGGCGGGATTGCGGATCATCGTGGCACTGGTCTATCTATGTGATCCGTTTTCCTCCGTCCCCTAGGGATGATTTGGGTAGACTCTTGGGATGTAAACGGCAATCGATAGCAAGGAGGCGCCATGGGGCGCAATAACAAGCATAAGCGTGGAGCTCGCAATAAGCGCGGGCCGGTACGCAGCGAACGCCGTCCGAGCCTGACCGGGCGCGTGCAGCTCCATGAGCACAGTGCCTATGTCATAACCGAGAATGGCGACTACAAGGTTATGGGTCGCGGCAAGCGTGAGATCATGGACGGCGATACCGTTGCCGTGAGCATTAAGAACAGTCCGCATGGCGAGCGTCGCGCCGTGATCGAGGGCGTGGTTGAGCGCGCAGCTATAAGCGTGGTGGGCACGTACCAGACCGCCGGTCCGCTCGGTGTGATTGAACCGCTCGATTCGCGCCTGAAGGCCGACTTCTTCATTCTGCCCGAGGATACCTCGGCGGATCGTCTGGGTGTCCACCCGGGTGATGCCGTTGTCGCGCGCATTTTGACCTACCCGACGCGCCTGGAATCGGGTACTGTGACGATCGAACGCCGCATTGGCGGAGATGACGCGCCCGATTTGGGCGTTCAATATGTGATGGCGCGTTACGGCTATACCGATAGCTATCCCGAGGCCGCGCTAGACGAGGCCGAGGGGCTTTCGCTCGATGTGTCCGCGGCGCTTAAGGACCCGCTCCGCCGCGATCTGCGCGACCGCTTTGTCATCACGATCGACCCGGTCGACGCGCGCGACTTTGACGATGCCATTTCGCTGGAGCGCACGCCCGAGGGCGGCTACAAGCTGGGTGTGCATATCGCCGACGTTTCACACTATGTGGCTTGGGACGGGCATATCGATCTTGAGGCTCGCCATCGCACGACATCGGTGTATCTGGCCGATCGCGTGCTTCCCATGCTGCCCGAACGCCTGTCCTGTGACCTGTGCTCGCTTCGCCCTGACGAGGACCGTCTTGCGTTTACCGTCGATATCGAGCTCGATGCACAGGGTCGCGTGCGGCATTACGATCCGTACCCCAGTGTGATTCGCTCGCGTGTGCGTATGGACTATGACGGCGCCGAGGCGCTGCTGGTGCGTGCCGGCGCGGTTGAGTATTCGGTGCTGGAGGGTGCAGCCGAGGAT
>OGON01002022.1_pt1 | contig 13000 bp, 12 predicted proteins | sample 1552671 | NCBI WGS metagenome assembly OGON01 (sample SAMEA2580136, study PRJEB22360) | human gut metagenome | biome: human gut; feature: human-associated habitat; material: faeces | place: Denmark | collected 2008/2010 | reverse complement strand
GTCCCTTTTTTAACGGTACTTTACACGCGACTTGTGTTTTGATATTATATTATCGATATATTATCGATTTAAAGGAGACGTTCGGATTTTGGACAATGACGAAAACAAACTGAAGAAACGCTTCGCGGAGCTGTCGCTGCGCGCCGTCGAGCAGCGAAGAACCGTAAGCTCCGATTTTTTAACGCTTGACGAGCAAAGCACTTTAGCATCCGCACAGCTGTTTTCGAGGGTGTCCCTTTACGGCGGCTATCCGCTTGCCGAGCGTCGTGCGGCTCTTTTCGGCGAAAAGAGTGAGGAGGAAAAAGCAGCCGAATGCGATTTTGTGTGGGTGAAAATTTCACCGGTGGCAAAAAAGTTTGCCGACGAGCTCACTCACCGTGATTTTCTCGGTACGCTTATGGGGCTCGGTATCAAGAGAGAGACAATAGGCGATATTCTCACGGATGATAATTGCGGATACGTTTTTTGCGAAAAAAAGGTTGCACGCTTTGTGCTCGACAATCTTGACAGGGTCAAGCACACCACGGTGCGATGTGAGATGACCTTATCTCCTCCGGACTCTGTCGGAGCCTTGCCGGAGGAGCGGACGGTTACGGTGCCGTCTCTGCGGCTTGACGCGATGGTTGCCGCGGTTTATAAAATATCGCGCAGCGAGTCACAGCAGCTTTTTATGCAAAAGCTTATATTTGTAAACGGCAAAATGACCGTCAATTCATCATATATACCGAAAGAGGACGAGATAATATCGGTGCGGCACAAGGGACGGTTTGTGTTTTGCGGCAAAATCGGAGAGACAAAAAAACAGCGTCTTAAAATCTCCGTCAGAGTTTTTTGAAATACGCACAAAAAATCGGACTGTAAAAACGTGCTTTTTACAGTCCGACATATTTTTATATTGTGATTATGAGTTTTGGTCTATCTGCTCCTGCAAATTAGGTATCAGAACCTTTTGTGTAAGTAAAAATCCCGTCAGCCCGTCCCTCCAACGTATAAAGTATGTCTGCACAACCATACTCTTGGGTAAGGGAAACCTCCGCCTGATAGTCGGAAAATTCTTTCACTGCGGCCCGTTGCAGTTTGCGGTGCAGCCGCGCGCCTTCGTTGGCCCGGTCGAATCCGGAAAAACGGCTGTCGATGCTGCCGCTGCGCAACAAAAATTCTACCAGTCGGCGTATGGGTAAAGTCAAGACCAAAGAATCCGACTGCATGGTGGGAACTCCTCTCGATTATCCGTAAGTATGGTCACAAATTTGAGAAATTTTTTCCCGTAAAGCTACGAAATCGCCGAATACAGCGGGCTTGTTGTCCGGGTAGCGCAGCAATGCGGCAGGATGATAGGTGGCCATAAAGAGAGTCCCGTGCTTGTCAAAAAAATTGCCGTGATCGCGGGTAATGGAAAAACCGGGGTCGATGAGCTGCTGGGCGGCAATGCGCCCAAGGCAGACAATAATTTTAGGATGAAGGGCCTGGAACTGTTGGCGAAGCCACGGCAGACAGGCGCTGGATTCCTCCGGCAACGGATCCCGGTTGTGAGGCGGTCGGCATTTGACGATGTTGGCAATGTAGATGTTGGTGTTCCGGCTTAGATCTACAGCTTCAAGATAGTGGTCCAGCAACTGCCCGCTGCGGCCTACAAAGGGCAGGCCTTGCTCATCCTCGTTGGCACCAGGGCCTTCGCCTACAAAGAGAACCTCTGCGTAGGAGACCCCTTGACCGAATACCACGTGGGTGCGGGACTTGCACAGATCGCAGCGGCGACAGGCAAGACATTCTTGTTCTAACGTTTGCAGATTCATGCAAGACACCTCGTATTCACGTATTCAATAGAACAGATGGGAGAGAAAAACATGGAATGGGAAAAAAGCTGGATTTTGGCAGGGCTTTGCCTGACGGCTGGATATGCACTCGGGAATTTTCTGGCAGCCGAAATTGTTGCGCGCTGTCTGGCGGGAACCGGTGTGCGATCCCTTGGCAGTGGCAGCCAATGTGACCAAAAGTCTTGGCAAGGCGGCGGGTTTGGCGGTAGTTACCGGCGACATTCTCAAAACAATTCTGGTATGCTGGTTTTGCTATCGCCTGGCAGCACCGGAATTGGAAGAGCGTGCCATACTATATGGTGGCCTTGGCGTCCTGGCAGGGCATGTGTGGCCTTTGTGGTTGCATGGCCGGGGCGGTGGTGCCGCACCTGTCTTTTGCACCTGGCTGACACTGTATTTGCCAATTACCGGAGCGCTGTGCTGCCTGGCGGGGGGAGTGGTGGCAGTTGGTACCGGAAGCAACTCACAGGGGATTCTTTTGATCCCGTTGCTGGCGGTGCCGGTGGCTTGGCTGCAGTTTGGCCGGGAGAGTGGGGTCCTGGTTTTGGCAGCGGGGATTGTATTGGTTTGGCAGCAACGATTTTTTTTTCGCCGCCGGAGAAAATCATCCGGACGGTAAAAGCAACTGCTACCATCATACCACCGCAAATGGCTTTTTGCAATCGACAAAAAATAACGATGTAAAGGAGAAAAATAAAAAACTTCATTTTTTTTGAAAAAAGTTCGGAAAAACCCTTGACAGTTGGCACTTCTTTGGCTATAATAATCAACGTTGCAGCCGCCACGGCGGACAACAAGCTGGGTATGGCCCGGTAGTTCAGTTGGTTAGAACGCTAGCCTGTCACGCTAGAGGTCGTCAGTTCGAGCCTGATTCGGGTCGCCATTTGCTGCTATAGCTCAGTTGGTAGAGCGCATCCTTGGTAAGGATGAGGTCTCCAGTTCGAATCTGGATAGCAGCTCCATCGAGAAAAACCACTTGAATCCTTGAGGTTCAGGTGGTTTTTTGTATTTCCGGTCATTTTTACCACCCGGTTTGATTTTTTGCGCCAAATGAAGTATACCATCTTTATAGTCCCGACGGGATTTATAGCGGTTTGCGTTTATAATGCACAAGCAACATCCGCAAACTGCATATCGCAAATATGCTATTTTAATAGGCACTATTTTTGAAAATTGCGATAAGAAACCATTTTCTACGAGAACTATTTCCTCCAATAGATAAACCGCGCCGCAGGTTCGAACATTACCTACGGCGCGGTTTTTGTTTGCCCTCTCCGTCATCTTCGGTGACACCTCTCCCAAAGGGAGAGGCACTGGCGTGTCGGTAAGGCCCACGCTGAACGAGAAAAGCTTTGCCTGTCGGGAACGGTAGCGCCCTGCGACAGAGATCCACGGCAGCTTGACAATGAGCGCTTGTCCAGAAGCTGCCGACCTCTGTAGCAAGGCCCGCCCTTTTGCGCCATATCGGACCTCAGGCGTCCCGCTCAAAGCTGCCCGGCCTGCCAACGGCTCCCCCTTTGGGGGAGCTGGCGAGCGCAGCGAGACTGAGAGGGTAAAATAAAAAACACCCCGAAGCCTTGATGGCTTCAGGGTGTTCTGAGCTGGAGCTGCTATCCAGATTCGAACTGGAGACCTCATCCTTACCAAGGATGCGCTCTACCAACTGAGCTATAGCAGCACACTCACAGCTCAATTATAATACCATAAACTCTGCCGCATTGCAAGCGTTTTTTGCAAAAAAATCTGACATTTTGCAAAAAAGTCGGTTTTTACGAAAAAACTCCCCCAGTCTGCTTGCGCAGACAGCCCCCTCGGAGATGGGGCCTTTGGCAGTACGGACAACTTTCCGGTTTTGCCAAGGGCTCCCTCTTTGAGGGAGCTGGCATCGCGCAGCGATGACTGAGGGAGTCTTACTTTATTACTCGATAAGGCCGTTCAGCAGGGCCAGGCACTTGCGGCTGTGCAGCTTGCGGATGGCCTTGGCTTCGATCTGGCGCACACGCTCACGAGTGACGCCGAAGTCGCGGCCGACCTCTTCCAGCGTGCGGGGACGGCCATCATCCAGACCAAAGCGCAGGCGGATGACCTTTTCCTCGCGGGGGGTCAGGCTCTTGAGTGCCAGATTGATCTGCTGTGCCACCATGGCGCGGTCGGCTGCCTTGCCGGGTGCTTCGGCGTTCTCATCGGCGACAAAATCGCCCAGAGAGGAATCCTCTTCCTCACCCACGGGGCTTTCCAGGCTGGCGGGCTCCTGTGCCATGCGCTGGATCTCGCGCACGCGCTCCACGCTCATATCCATGGCCTTTGCCAGCTCCTCCGGGGTGGGCTCGTGGCCGTTCTGGTACACCAGCTGGTTGGTGGCCTGACGCATCCGGTTGATGGTCTCCACCATGTGCACCGGGATGCGGATGGTGCGGGCCTGATCCGCGATAGCGCGGGTGATGGCCTGACGGATCCACCAGGTAGCGTAGGTAGAGAAGCGGAAGCCGCGGTCGCAGTCGAACTTCTCGGCGGCCTTGATGAGGCCGATGTTGCCCTCCTGAATGAGATCAAGGAAGGCCAGATTATGGCCGACATGCTTCTTGGCGATGGACACCACCAGACGCAGGTTTGCCTCGCTCAGGCTGCGGCGGGCGTTCAGGCCGTCGCGGCGGGTCTTGAGCAGCTCCTGACGGCGTTCCTCGCTCAGGGGGCCGTTCTCCACGGCCTCCATGGCCTTTTCCTCGTCTGCCTTTTCCTCGGCATCCTCGGCAGACTTTTCGCCGTCCTCGTCCAGATCCTCGGTGTAGCTGCGGCTGTTCTCGTCCTCCTCAAAGGAGAAGCGGGCGCTGTTCTTCTTGATGTACTCCGGTGCGCCGTACTTCTGGCGGTCTGCCTGCAAAATGTGTGCAGCCTCGGCACCGGCATGGATGCGGCGGCTCAGCTCCACCTCCTGCTCGGCGCTCAGCAGCGGGATCTGACCGATCTGCTTGAGGTAGTTCTTCACCGGGTCGTCCAGCAGCTCGTCCATGGCAGCCTTCAGGTCTGCCGGGTTCTCCTCGGCATCCTCTTCGTTTTCATCGGCAAGGCCCATGTCATCGTTGTTGTTCTCGGCGTTCTCCACCTCAGCAATGATGCTGTCCACGTCCAGACTCGGCTCGTTCTCTTCCTCCAGGACCTTAATGCCGCGCTCCTCCAGCAGGGTGTAGAGGGTGTCTACATCCATGCGGCATTGTGCCGCCAGCGCCTTGGCCTCCTGTGCAGAGAGGGTGCCCTCGCCCTTAGTCAACAGTTCCTTCAAAGTCATGCCCATTTTTTCTCTCCTTCCCACTCCGGGGAATTTCCTGTAATATTGCCCTGTGCATCAGATCACAAGGCCGCCGTTCACCCCGAACACCTGTCCGGTGATGTATCCGGCATCCTCGCCGGCCAAAAAGACCAGCAGCTTTGCAACTTCTTCCGGGGTGCCAAGCCGACCCACAGGGGTCTCCTCGGCCAGCGCCGCCTTGTCCTCGGCGGTAAAAGCCGCCATCATGTCAGTCTCGATGACCCCGGGCGCTACGCAGTTCACCGTAATGCCGCTGGGGCCCTCTTCCTTCGCCAGTGCCTTGGTCAGGCCGATGAGCCCGGCCTTCGCGGCGGAATAGTGCACCTCGCAGCTGCCGCCGGTCTGGCCCCACATACTGCTCACGGTCAGAATGCGGCCCTGCTTGCGGCGGATCATGCCGGGCAATGCCAGCTGGCACAGGTGGAACGCGCCGCTCAGGTTCACGTCCAGCATCCGCTGCCACTCCTCCGGGGTGATGTCGGTAAACAGCTTCTGCTGCGCGATGCCGGCGTTGCACACCAACACATCCACCCTGCCCATGGCCTGCTCCACTGCGTGGAACGCCAGCTCACAGCTGGCGCGGCTGGCTACATCGCACTGGATGGCGATGCACCCGGGCAGCTGCTGTTCCAGCGCAGCGGCAGCAGCTGCGTTCTGGTGGTAGAGCACCGCCACCTGATACCCTGCTGCCGCAAAGGCGCGGGCAGCGGCAGCACCGATGCCCCGGTCGCCGCCGGAGATCAGCACCCGGCGCGCCGCAGCGGGTGCGGCAGGGGCAGGCCGCTCTTTTACAGGCTGCGGCGCAGGCGCTTCGGGCAGCTCCACCGCAGGCGGCTCTGCGGGCTTTTCCAGCGTGATCACCCGGGTGGGTTCGTCCACCGCAGGCGCTGCCGTTTTTCCCAGCGTCATGATGCGGGTAGGTTCATCCACCACCGGTTCCACCGGCGCAGCCGGCTTTGCAGCCGGTGCGGCAAGGGGCTCCGGTGCGCTCTCTTCCTCCGGCACTTGAAAGGTCAGTTCAAACTCGTCCTCGTACAAGAGTATATCCCTCCTGTTCGGTATTCTCGGCCGGGCGCAGTGCCCCAGCCGGAAAAACCCTGTGCCCATCCCCAGACAGTGCAGCGTTCCGTTTATGTGTCCGGCAAAGGTCCGGTGCTTTGGCGTGCCTGCCTGCAGTTGCGATGGGTTTCGACAAGATTCCATTGAATAATATACCACAATCCAGCCCAAAAAGAAAGTGGGAACTGCAATTTTTTACGCAGTTCCCACTATTTTTCCTTATTTTCCCCTGTTTTCGGGCACCGGGGGCTTCCAGCGGGGTCTGCCCGCCCGCTTTTCCCGCAGGGAAACAAAAAACGCCTGCAAAAGCTGCTGCGCCTCGGCCTCCCGCAGCCCCTTTTCCACTACCGGATGGTGGTTGAAGGGCAGCGCGAACAGGTCGGTCACCGAGCCGCAGCACCCGGCCTTGGTGTCGGCAGCACCGTACACCACCCGGCGCAGACGGCTGTTGATGATGCCGCCCGCGCACATGGGGCAGGGCTCTAAGGTGACGAACAGTTCGCACTCCCACAGCCGCCAGCCGCCCAGCGCCTTGCAGGCAGCGTCAATGGCCAGCAGCTCCGCGTGGTGCAAGGCGTTTTTCTCGGTCTCCCGGGTGTTGTGCGCCGTAGCCACCACCTCGCCGTGCCGCGCCACCACCGCACCCACCGGCACCTCGCCCAAGGCGGCGGCTTTGGCGGCTTCTTCCAGCGCAAGACCCATCAGTTCAAAATCGGTCATGTATCCCATCCTCTCATCCCATCGCCAGTACCAGCAGATTGTTTGCACTGTGCAGCAGCATCCCCGGCCAGAGATGTCCGGTGCGGTCTGCCAGCCACCCCAGACCCAGCCCGCACACCAGCGCATAGACCATGGCAGCGACGCTGCCGTGCTGCAAGGCAAACAGCACCGCCTGCAAAAGAATGGCCTGTCCCCTGCCCAGCGGCTGCGCCCGGCGCTGCACCGCGCCCCGGAACACCCCTTCCTCCGCCAGCGGAGCCAGCAGGCAGACCCGGAAAAACCGCGCCGCGCCGCCGGGCGGCACGGGCAGCAGCACCGCCAGCGCCTTGCCCGCCAGCAGATACCCTACCGCCCAGCCAAAGGCCGAAAGCAGCGCGGCGGTGCGGGGATTCAGCTTGTGCATGGTCGGTCTCCTCCTGCTGTGATTCGTTCCCGGTTATAGTACCATATCTGCCGCCGGGTGCGCAAGGTTTGGGCGTTCTGTCGTGGCAAATTTATGCAAATCATTGACACATCGCCCTAAATGGTGGTATAATAATTTCCAACCTTTTTAGCAAAAACGTTGCGTATACTGTATTTTACCGGTAGACCGGAGGTATTATTATGATCCGTATCCTCACCGATTCCGCGTGCGACATCCTGCCCGCCGAGGCGCAGCAGCTGGGCGTGACCGTGATCCCCCTGAACGTGACGCTGGAGGACGGCACCGTCCTGCGGGACGGCATCGACATGACCCCCAGCGAATACTATACCCATCTGGCAGCCTGCCGCAAGCTGCCCACCACCAGCCAGCCCAGCCCGGAGCAGTTCGAGCGGCTGTATCTGGACGCCGCTGCCGCCGGAGACGAGGTGCTGGGCATCTTTTTGTCCGATGCGCTGTCCGGCACCGGTCAGTGCGCCAGACTTGCTGCCGACCTTGCCAACGTGGATAATGTGGTGTTCGTGAACACCGAGAACGTCTGTCTGGGGCAGTCCTTGCTGGTGCGGCTGGCTGTGCAGCTGCGGGACGCCGGCAAGACGATCACCCAGATCGCCGCCGATCTGGAAAAGGCCAAGCAGCACCTGCATCTGGTAGCTGCCGTGGACGATCTGAAGTATCTGCGCAAGGGCGGCAGACTGTCCGCCGCCGCAGCTGTGGCGGGCGGTATGCTGGGCATCAAGCCCATCCTCGCCGTCATGGAGGGCAAGGTGGCGCTGGCCGGTAAGGCACGCGGTCTGCCCGGCGTGTATGTGGCGCTGTTCAAGAAGATCGACGAGATGGGCGGCATCCACCCGGGCTACACCCCGCTGCTGGGCTACACCGTCAACCACCGGGAGCTGCAGCCGCTGCTGACCTACCTGCAGGACAACCTGCATCTGGACGCACCGCTGGTGCGCCAGATCGGCTGCGTCATTGGCACCCACACCGGCCCCGGCGCATTCGGCATCGCGTTCTTTGATAAAGAGCTGGCGCTGGAATAAAACCTATTAGCAAAAACAAGTCGGACAGCCCGCGGGCTGCCCGACTTTATTTTTACCCGTGAAAAAGTAGTTTCGAAACGCCCGCAGGCGTTTCGGAACTACAAATAAAATATTCTTTCCGCTGATTATGGCCAGAGCAAAGCGGAGACCATTCCAAATCGTCCCGCCTTGCCCTTACAGCACCGCGTCCGAGATCAGCTTGCCCAGCAGCAGAACCAGCACCACCAGCATCATGGGGCGGATGAAGCGGGCACCCTTTTTCAGCGCGAAGTGCGAGCCCAGCAGGTTGCCCAGAATATTGCTGACTGCACAGGGGATGCCGATGTGGAACACCACCAGACCGTTCATCAGGTAGGTGAACAGGCTGGCGTAGTTGCTGGCCAGATTGAGCACCTTGCCGTTGCCGTTGGCAGTGCGCAGGTCAAAGCCCATCAGGGTGGTAAAGGCAATGATGGCAAAGGTACCGGTGCCCGGGCCCATAACGCCGTCGTACAGGCCGATGCCAAAGCCGATGGCCAGTGCCAGCAAAATCTTTTTCAGGTCCAGCGTGCCGTCGTCCCGGTTCTCGTCCGGCAGGTTGCGCTGCCACAGAATGATGACCGCCGCCACCGGCAGGATGATGAACATCATGGTGCGCAGCATCTCATCGCTGAGCAGCAGCACGATGTGCGCGCCCAGCGCACTGCCCGCAAAGCTGCCGATGGCTGCAAGAACACCCACCTTCACGTTCATGGCACCACTTTTGAAAAAGCTTGCCGTGGCAAAGGTAGTGCCGCAGGCGGCGCTGAACTTGTTGGTGGCATAGGTGTAGTGGGGCGGCAGCCCGGCAAACAGATAGGCCGGCAGGCTGATCAGCCCGCCGCCGCCGGCTGCCGAATCCACAAAGCCTGCAAAGCCGGTCATCAGCATGAGAAACGCCATCATCCACGGCGAGATCGTGATACCCATTGTTATAATTCCTCTTATCTTTCCAAGTCGTTTGTTCTTTTTCAGGGGACGCGCGCCTCAGACCATATAAAACCTCCCCTCGCAGGGCAATACACAGCCCGGGATACCCGCACACAGCAGGGCATCTCCGGGCATTTTTGCAATTTTTTGACTTGATATTACAGATTGTTTTTAAAGAAGCGGTAAGCGTTGCGCCAGTAGATGGCCTCCACCTCGTCCTCGGTAAAGCCCTCGCGGCGCAGTGCCTCGGCCAGCAGCGGCATATCTGCCGCCGTTTCCAGCTCGTGCTGACCGCCAATGCCGTCAAAATCGCTGCCAAGGCTGATGACCTCAATGCCGCCCACCTGCTTGAAGTGTGCCGCGTGCTTTGCCAGCCGCTCCACCGTGCTGCGGCAGAGCTTCGGGTGTGCCGAGTCTGCGTCCACAAAGGAAGCGCAGTAGTTCAGCCCTGCAATGCCGCCCTTTTCTGCCAATGCGCGGATCATCTCATCGGTCAGGTTGCGGTTGTGGGGCGACAGGGCACGGCAGTTGGAATGGCTTGCCGCAAAGGGACGGGTGCTGTGGTTTGCGATGTCCCAGAAGCCCTTATCGGAAAGGTGGCTCACGTCTGCGGTGATGTGCAGCTTTTCCATCTCTTCCAAAAAGGCAAAGCCCCGCTCGGTCAGGCCGGTCTCGGTGTTGGCCACCAGCGGCCCGCCGGGGTTTGCGTTGGGGGCTGCCAGCTCGTTGGGGTAGTTCCATGTCAGGGTCATCATGCGCACGCCCAGTTCCTGCAGCCGCCGCAGCACGCCCAGACTGCCCTTGCAGCAGCCGCCCTCTTCCACCGTCAGCATAGCGCTGAACTTGCCCTCGGCGCGGTTGCGCTCAAGGTCGGCGGCGGTGTACACCGGGGCGATCTTTTCCGGATAAGCTGCCATGAGCCGCTTGAAGATGTCGATCTCCTCCAGCACGCTCACCAGCGGGTCGGCCCCGGGGGCGGGGTCGGCCAGATCCACATAGGCCGCAAAGCATTGCAGCAGATAATCCCCCTGCTGCAATTTTTCAAGGTCGATATGCAGATCGTTGTGCAAAAAGCTTTTGGGTGCGCCCGCCTTTTCGGCGCGGCGCAGTTCGTACAGGGTATCGCAATGCAGATCCCAAACCTTCATGATGGATACACTCCTTTATGCTTCTTCTCCCAGCAGCTGCAGCAGCTGTTCGGGGTTCATAGACAAAATCGCGCCGTCTGCCCCGCCGGTAACGGTGTCGGCCAGTGACTGCTTGGCCTGCTGCAGCTCCACGATCTTTTCCTCAATAGTGTCCTGCGCGATCAGCCGGTACACCTGTACCGGGTTGCGCTGACCGATGCGGTAGGCGCGGTCGGTGGCCTGATTTTGCGCGGCAAGGTTCCACCACGGGTCGTAGTGGATGACGATATCAGCGGCGGTCAGGTTCAGACCCGTACCGCCCGCCCGCAGCGAAATCAGAAAGACGTCCGCCTCGCCCTGATTGAACCGGCGCACCTGCTCGGCACGCACCGGCTTCGGGGTAGAGCCTTGCAGGGTGAAGTGGCTCACCCCGGCCTCGTCCAGCCGCTTTGCCAGCAGTTCCAGCATGGAGGTGAACTGGCTGAACAGCAGAATGCGGTGCCCGCCCGCCACTGCCTCGGTGACAAGTTCCAGACAGGCTTCCAGCTTGGCGCTGCTGCCGGTCCAGTTGTCTGCCACAAGACGCGGGTCGCAGCAAATCTCCCGCAGCCGCATCAGCACGGCAAACACGGTCATCTTGTCCTCCGGCTTTGCCGCCCGCAGCTTTTCCCGGGCGTCCACCACCGCTGCCAGATACAGCTTGCGCTGCTCGGTCTCCAGCTCAACGCGGCGCACGTTCTCGGTCTTGGGCGGCAGCTCCCGCAGCACCTCGGACTTCATGCGCCGCAGGATGAAGGGGCCGGTGAATTGGTTCAGCCGCCGCACGGCGTTGGCATCCTCGTCCTGCACGATGGGCTTTTCAAACCGGGCGCAGAAGGTCTTGTAGGGGGGCAGATACCCCGGCATCAAAAAGGAGAAGATGCTCCACAATTCGCCCAAGCGGTTCTCCACCGGGGTGCCGGTCAGGGCAAAGCGCACCCGGCTGTTCACCCGGCACACCGCCTTGTATTTCTGGGTGGTGTGGTTTTTGATGGCCTGCGCTTCGTCCAGAATGCAGGCGTAAAAGCTTTGCCCGGCATACAGTTTTTCGTCCCGGCGCAGCAGGTCGTAGCTGGTGATGACGATGTCCGCCTGCGCCCACCCATCGACCAGCGCGGCGCGGTGGGCGGCATCGCCGTCCATGGCAACACTTTGCAGCTGCGGGGTGAACTTCTGGCATTCCTCCTGCCAGTTCAGCACCAGCGACGCCGGGCAGACGATGAGGCTGGGCAGCTGCTGCCCGCCCTCCTTCATGGCCAGCAGGTAGCTGAGCACCTGCACAGTCTTACCCAGACCCATATCGTCGGCCAGAATGCCGCCCATGCCGTAGCCGTCCAGCGTGCGCAGCCAGCGGTAGCCGTCCCGCTGGTATTTGCGCAGGGTCTTTTGCAGCGAGAGCGGCGGGGTATACTCGCTGTCCCGCACGGCGTGGAAGCTGCGGCTGATGCGCCGGAAGGCATCGTCCCGGTCGAACCGCAAGCCGTTCTGCCCCGAAAGCGCCCAGTCCAGCGTGGGGGCACGGTAGAGCGGCAGGGCGGCGTGGCCGTCCTTCAGCTTTGCACCGGAAAGTTCCAGCGTGTCGTTCAGCTCGTCCAGCCCTTCCAGACTGTCATCCAGCCGCAGCAGACTGCCGTCCCGCAGGCGGTGGTAGCGTTTTTTCTGGTGCAGGGACTGCAAAAGCTCCCGCAGTTCCTCCACCGGGAACGCGCCGGTGTCCACTTCCAGATCCAGCACACTGCCGTGCACCGATACCCCTACCGAAATTTTAGGCGGGGCGGCTTGTAAGTTGCGGAAGGCATCGGTCTGGTACACCTCGCCCATGGCCAGCAGGGCGGGAATGCCCTCTTCCAGCAGCTGGAAAAGCGCCTCCTCCCCGGAAAGGCTGTAATGCCCCGGCTTGCCGGTCTCGGGTTCCAGATAGGTCTCCAGCAGGCGCTTTGCCCGGTTCTCGGTGCGGGCATCCCGCAAAAGGTCGGGCGGCACCGGCTCGCCGGGGGCTACCCTGTCCTCTCCGTACAGAAAGACCGGGTAGGCCGTGACGGTAAGCCCCCGATCGGCGTCCAGATAAAACTGCACCACCGGTTCCAGCGGGATCTGGTTCAGCAGCAGCCGGTCGGGGTCCACGATGTTGACCCGGTTGCCCAGTTCCGGCAGCACATAGCTGCAAAAGGCCGTGGCATCCTTGCTGGTGAAAAAGAGTCCGCTGCCGCAGAGGGCGTTCAACGCGGGCAGCAGACGGGCCGCTTCGGCTCGTTCCAGTTTCCAGATGGTGTCTTCATTATAAAGGTAGCTGTAGTCGAGGCCCTGCAATGTGTACAGACTGGGCTCCACCACGATGTGTACGCCGCCCCTCTTCTTCTCGACCCGCAGCGTCAGCGCGGGCAGACCCTTTCGCAAGGCGTAACCGCCCACCTCGCCCCTCGGCTCATATAAAGCCACCAGTTCATCCAGCAGCTCACCCGACAGCGGCACACTTCCAGCGGGGCCATTTGCGATGCTGCGGGTCGGGCGGCCTGTGGCGG
>OGON01002019.1_pt1 | contig 13010 bp, 7 predicted proteins | sample 1552671 | NCBI WGS metagenome assembly OGON01 (sample SAMEA2580136, study PRJEB22360) | human gut metagenome | biome: human gut; feature: human-associated habitat; material: faeces | place: Denmark | collected 2008/2010 | reverse complement strand
CTTCGACCTCCGACGACGAGCGGATGATCCCCAGCCCGTCGCGCAGCCACTGCACCACCGATCCGCCGACGAAGATGCTCCCTTCGAGGGCGTAGTTGACCTTGTCGCCGATCTTCCAGGCGATGGTCGTCAGCAGGTTGTTTTTCGAGGCGATGGGCTTTTCGCCGCTGTTCATCAGCAGGAAGCAGCCCGTGCCGTAGGTGTTTTTCACCGATCCCGGCTCGACGCACATCTGTCCGAACAGGGCCGCCTGCTGGTCGCCGGCGATACCCGCGATGGGGACTTTGTGGGCGAAGATCGTGGTTTTCGTCGCTCCGTAAACCTCGCTCGACGAGCGCACCTCGGGCATCATCGACGCCGGAATGTCGAACAGCTTCAGCAACTCCTCGTCCCATTGCAGCGTGCGGATGTTGAACAGCATCGTGCGTGAGGCGTTGCTCGGGTCGGTCACGTGCACTTCGCCGCGCGTCAGCCGCCAGATCAGCCATGTGTCGACCGTTCCGAACATCAGCTTACCCTTCTCGGCCCGCTCCCGCGCGCCCGGCACGTTGTCCAGAATCCATTTGATCTTCGTGGCGCTGAAATAGGCGTCGATGATCAGGCCCGTCTTTTCGCGGATCCACTCGGTTTTTCCTTCGGCCTTCAGCGAGTCGCAGTACTCCGAGGTCCGGCGGTCCTGCCACACGATGGCGTTGTAGACCGGTTCCTCCGTTTCGCGGTCCCACACGATCGTCGTCTCGCGCTGGTTGGTGATGCCTATTCCGGCTATGTTCAGCCCGTTGATGTCGATGGCCGCGATGGCTTCGGCGATCACCGACGCCTGCGACGACCAGATTTCGTGCGGATTGTGCTCCACCCATCCCGGTTTGGGGAAATACTGGGTGAACTCCCGCTGGGCCATCGAGCAAATCTGCCCCTTGCGGTCGAAAACGATCGCGCGGGAACTGCTCGTTCCCTGATCCAATGACAAAATGTACTGCTCCATATTTTTTCGGTTTAATCGTTGCGCCGGAATCCGGCCGGGCGGTCCCCGGGCCGTCCGATTACAAATCTATGAAAAAATTCCGGGATTCGAAACGAAACCGGCGGGTTTTTTATCGAAACTTTTCGGGAGGCTGTTTTCGGGAATATTCCGCCTGACGGGTCCGCCGACCCGCTGCCCCGATCCATCGGTCCGTTCCCCGGCCTGCTCCGCTCCTTCGGGAAAGACGTTCGCCGGGTCCCGGTTGGAGAAGCCTGCCACTCCCCTCTGCCGTACCGAACAAGGGGTTGCCTCCGGAAAGGCAACCCCTTGCAGGCATATTGATATTTCGCCAATTACAGCACCGTCACATTTTCCGCCGGGGTGTACATATCGGGCAGGTCGCTGCAAAAGAAAGAGTTCTCCTGATTGTACATCTTCACGAAATCACGCTCCGAAGGGTGCCCGGGGAACACCGAGAAATAGTGCGTCCCGCTCTCCATCGGGTCGTACTTGTTGCGCCACGTCACCACCATGCTCACACGGCGTCCCGTCAGCGGAGCATGGATGTTCGTGGTCCAGTAGTCGGTCGCCGTGAAGCCTTCGACGCCCGTCTCGGTTACGCCGCACGGCTTGAGTTTGGCCAGCGAAACCTTCGAAATGGCTTTCAGATTCGTCACGAAAACCGCATTGTTGATACCCTGATAGCAGTCCATGCCTACGAAATCGACCCATTCGTCGCCCGGCCAGCGGAAGTAGAAGTCATCGACGGTCTTCGCGCTGTCCATCTGCGGGGAGATGGCGTAGATGAAATTATGCACGCCCTTCGTGTCGCGCAGATACTTCACCGTGAATTTCCACAGGTTGACGAACTCTTCGGTCGTCGTGCACGACGCGCCCCACCAGGACCAGGTCTGCGTATGTTCGTGGAACGGGCGGAAAATCACGGGAATCAGCTTGCCGTCGCTGCCCCGCAGGTTGTGTGCGATGTCGGCCAGGCGGTCGAGCCACTCCTTGAAAGTCCTATTCGTGGCGCTGCCCTCCGTCAGAATCTCTGCGGCCACCCGATTGCTGGAGTTGTCCCACGAATCGCCGCCGGTAAGCGGATTGTTGATGTGAATGCACGATGTGAGCACCATGCCGCGGTCGTAAGCCTCCCGGCAGCAGCGCAGCCGCAGCGCCTGGGCATCCGGGTCCGAAGCGTGGCGATCGTCGATATGCTCCGCAAAATCGAAACTGTATACGGCGGGATAGTCGCCGCAGACGGCCTTCGTGTCGGAACCGCCTTCGGTGCCGTACCACGTGCGGCCGTACATCAGGTCATCGTGGTGACCGAACATGAACCCCTTGCTCTGGATGGCCCAGAGGTTCGAATAGAGCGCTTTGGTCTCTTCGGTGGCATTCGGGTCCGACAGCGTGAGGGTCACGGGATCGCTCTCCCGCTCCTTTTTCGGCCCTTCGCTGTCATCGCTGCACGCCACGCCGGAAAGCAGCAGCGCCAATAACACAAACGGAATTCTTTTCATGGTTTCAGGTATTTGATTATTCGACATTGGTCAACAGAACGAAACTTTCGGCGGGAACCGTCGTGCGGAAACGCTTCCCCGCAATGCCGCGTTCGCACGGCGCGGGAAATCCGTTTGCGTCGCACGCCCGGTCGCTCTCCGTATAACGGTAAAGAACGCCTCCGGCAAAGTCTCCGGGCAGGACAATCTCAAGGGTGCACGGCTCCTGCGAGAAGTTGACCGCAGCGACGCTGTATGCCGCATCCTTGCGGGCTGCCGCCACGCGCAGCCCCTCGCGCTGCGGGACCTCGCAGGCGAGGACGGCGCACCCGGCGGGGAAAAGACGCAACATGCTCGGGAAAATGACGGCACATCAGCGACCAGGTGTAGTACCAGGGCCGCAGTTCCTCCTGCGAAGCGTCGCCGAAGACCTCCTCGCCGAGGATGTTCCACATTCCCCAGATCTTCACGTCCTCCGTGCGGCCCGAATCGCCGTTCGAATGCATGGCGTCGTCGAGCATCCACGCCGCCACCCCCGAAAGGCCGTTGTTCATCACCTCCATCGCCAGCAGCGGCATATCCAGCCCGTAGAAATAGTCGTAGCAGAGCATGTTGCAGTCCGAGCCTTTGGTGAAGGGATGCCCGGCGACCCGACGGTCGTACTCGGCTTTCAGCAGCGAATCCTCCGGCGCCGAGTACTTGTACCCGGCCTCGCCGAGAATCAGCTTTTTCCCGGCCGGGACTTCGGCGCGGATGCGGCGCAGCTTTTCGGCATAAGCCCCGCTGCGCACCTCGTGCTGGCCGGGATAGGCATGCACGTCGTAGATGCCGATCTGCGCGCCGAGGTCCTGCGCGCTCCGGGCCACCCATCCCGCCGTGTCGTACTCCGACGCCGGGTTCTTGTAACTCATCACCACGTCGGGCGCCGCAAGCGACACCTTTCGTTTCAGGTCCGGATACCGGGCCATTTCGGCGTCGAAACGCTGCGCCATCGAGCGCCACAGGTCGTAATCGCCGTCGGTCGAGGCCCAGTTGCCGTCGGGTTCGTTGAAGATGATGAAATGGCGGATGCAGTCGAACCCGAGGTCGCAGACCAGAAAATTCAGGTAATCGACCGACATCTCCACCCATTGCTGCGAATCCTTCATCGCCCACGTCGGCGGATTGTATTCACCGTAGGCCACCGTGATGCCGTTGTCCTGACAATATTGCAGCAGGCGGCGGAGCGACGCGAGGTTGCGCATGCGGTCGTAACGTCCCGTCGCGGCATCGTAATAGCGGTAGGGGCTGTTGATCATGCAGCGCACATAACCCGGGCGCATGAAATCGAGGCGTTCGGAGAGCTTCGCCCAATCGGCGTCGCTCACCTCCGCGCCCCACGCTTCGGCTTCGTCGTAAGGGTCCCACTCGACGCCGTTGCCGACGTAATCCGAACTGATGACCCGGTCGGTCACTTCGACCCGGAGGGCCTGCCCCGCATCGCAGGCGGAGAACAGTACGGCCGTGGCAAGCGCGGGTGTCAGAAATCTTTTCATAATCAATCGTTTTGTTCGGTCAGTAAAATCATCGACTCTCCGGGCATATCGTACTCCGCGCCGGAGCGGAAATCAATCCGCAGGCCGGTGGCGTCGGGCAACAGCGTGTGGTCGCCCTCCGTGCGCATCAGCCCCTCGCCGTAGCGATAGCGGATTGCCTGCCTGAACCGCTCCCAGCCCGGACACTCGATCCGCACGCGGCGCGGTTCGCGCGACACGTTCACGACGGCGACGGTGCGCCGTCCGTCTTTCACGGCGGCGACGGCCTTGACCCCGGCGGCACCCCGCACGTCGGCTGCGAAGAAGTCGCTTCCCGGCCGCAGCGTGCGGCACAGCAGCGACCAGGCATAATACCACGGGCGCACCCGTTCCTCGCCGGCTCCGAAAATCTCGTCGCCGAAGATGTTCCAGAAACCCCATATCTTGAGTTTGTCGGGCGCCTCCTTGAAGTGCATCGCATCGTCGAGCATCCACGCGATGCAGCCCGAATAGCCCGCATGAATCGTCTGGAACAACGCATCGGCCATGTCCGTGCCGTACATAGGGTCGTATACGAACATCTGCGAATCGTCCGTCGAGGCGTTCGGATGCGCTGCGGCCCGGCGCAGGTTCTCGGCCTGCAAAAGCGAATCGGCCGGCTCGACGAACTTGAAGCCGATCTCCCCCATCACGATCTTCTTCCCGGCGGGAACCTCCCTGCGGTAAGCCTCCAGGATACGGGCGTACTCCCCCGAGTTGACCGTGCATTTCGACGGATAGGTGTGGATGTCGTACAGGCCGATCCTGTCGCCCAGCTCATCGCGGCTGCGGCTCACCCACCACGCCTCTTCGGGTCCCCAGATCGCGGCGTCGGGACCGACCAGCTCCACTTTCCCGGCAAGCCCCTCGGCGTCGAGCCGCCCGCGGAAATAACTCACGGCCTTCGCCCACAGGTCGAAATCGCCGTCGGCCGCCGACCAGAAGCCGTTGGGTTCGTTGACGAGGTTGTAGTAACGGATGCAGTCATAGCCCTTTTCGCCGACCAGCCAGGCGACATAGGCCGCGGCGTGGTCCAGCAGCGTGCGGTTGACCGTCCCGGCCCGGGCGTCCATGAGCGATCCGCCCCAGTCGCCGAACATCACCGTCACGCCGCGCGACTGGCAGTAGCCGAGTATGTGCGAGAGGTGTTCGAATCCGCGCATGCGATCGAGCCGTCCGTTGCGCACGACCGAGGTCGTGTTGGTCATCACGCGGATAAAGGCCGGCCGCATGAAATCGAGCCGGGCATAGAGTTTCGCCCAGTCGGCATCGCTGATCTCGACGCGCCCCTGTCCGTAATCGAGGGCATAAGGGTCCCACTGGACCCCGTTGCCGATATAGCCGCGATTGACGACGCTGTCGGCGTCGATACGCACCACGGCGTCGCATTTCCCGGCGGATTCTCCCGCACAGGCCCCCAGCAGCGCCGCCATGCATGCGAGCAGAAGGTTTCCGAAGTTTTTCATAGGCATCGGTTATAAGTCCGCATGCAGGCCGGACCTGCATGCGGACATTATCGGATCATTCGCCGGCTTCCGCCTGCTTGTTGAAGAGCATCACGTAGTTGCGCGGTCCGACGGCGAACCGGTCGTAATCGGTCCAGGGATAGGCCCCCTGCGTCGTCTGCCCGGGCAGAGCGAAGTCGAAGGCGATTCCGGGAACGCTGAGCGTCGAGGAGCCGTAGCTGTAATCCCCCTCCCGCAGGAGCTTCGCCGTGATGGAGACGATTCCCGAGGTGAACACCACGGTTCCGGCTTCGGCGTCATACACGTAGGCGCTTTTGCCGTGTGGCAGCAGGCCGTAATATTTGGTCAGGTCGAGAGCGCCCGTTCCCTCCTTGTTGTAGTCGGCTTTGAGGATGTAATTCCAGTATCCGCCGTCCTCACCGGGCAGATATTCGCACTCTCCCGTCTCGCGGCCGGCGTCGTCGGTGCCCGTGGCGGTCATTGCCAGGATGTTGTCGGACTCCTTCCAGATCGAATCGTCCCACACCCAGCTCTTGTCTACCGGGTTGACGAACGCGGGGTCGACCGAACCGCCGTAGACCGTCAGACGGCCTACGGAGTAGGTTCCGGCGAGCGAGGTCTCCTCCGGATCTGGCTCCGGTTCCGGTTCGGGATCGACCGGCTCTTCGATCGTCTTCGACGCCTCGGGAACCTCGAAACCGGCCGGCTGCTTCACGATCTCGATGTAATACGTCACCGGATTGCGGGCGAAGACCCCGTAATCGTTGTAGGTGTTGTTCCAGTCCTCCGTGCCTTTCAGGTTGAACTTGAAGGCCTCGGATTCGAGCGTCAGCGGAATCGGCGGCACATTGGGCATCTGGTAGGTGCCCTTCGGCACGAGCGTGCAGGAGGTCTTGTTCCCGTCGGCATCGGTGAAGGTGATCGTCCCGTCGGAATAGTTGCGCAGCTAGGTGCTTTCGCCCTTGGGAATCTGACGGTAGAACTGCGTCAGGTCCACCGGCTTTCCGGTGTCGGGATTCGACGCCCCGGCAAAGACGCAATCCCAGTTTTTGGCGTCCTCGCCGGCCCAGTTCATGCAGGTTCCGGTCGTATTGCCGTCGGCGAGGATCTCTCCGAGCGTGAACACCAGATAGTTGTCCATCTCGGCGGCGGGTCCCCGGCCTTCGCCGTTCCAGCACCACGACTTGTCGGCGGGTTTGTAGAGCTTCGTACAGTCGTAAGCGGCGCCCGTGCCTCCGTAGACCCAGAGGTTGCTGATCGTATACGTTCCGGTCAGCGTCTCCGTGAACTCGGTCATTTCGAGCGTATAGGTGCGCGATTCGCCGTTGGGAGAGGTCACGACGATCTGCGGATCGCCCTTCGTGAAGTCGATCGTCCCGCCCGAGGCGACATTGGCCGTGGCCTTATAGGAGAGCGTCAGCGTTTCGACCCGGACCTTCGACATATCCGCGACCATGTCCGACGCCAGTTGCAGCTCGATGACGCCCGTTTCGGAATCGGTCTCCGTGATGGTCGGCGTTCCGGCCTGACCCTCGAACTTGACGTCGATGATCGACCGCTCGTGGTTCCAGCCGCCGTCGGCGACATCTTCCCACGGATCGTCCTTGCAGGATGCGAAGCACAGCAGGACGAAAGCGCTCAGCAAATATTTCAGCTTGTTCATAATTCTGCGTTTTCTTAAAAGGTTAAAGATTCGGGTTCAGGTCGGACTCGACGGACGGGATCGGATAGAACACCATCTGCTCGGCGCTCAACCCCTGTCCCTTGGCTTCGGCGATGTCCGTGTGCAGGCGGTTCCAGCGGCGCAGGTCATAGCAGCGGTTTCCCTCGAAAGCCAGTTCGAAACGGCGCTCGTCCATCACGCGCTCCCGGAACGTCTCCTTGTCCAGCCCCGGCTCCAGATCGCCCAGCCCGGCGCGGTTGCGGATGAAGTTCACCAGTTCATACGCCTTGACCGTAGGTCCGGCGGCTTCGGCATAGGTCAATGCGACGTCCGAATAGCGGAGCAGGTAGGGACGCGTGGAGGTTTTGTCTCCCGAGAAATTCGGGTCGATGAATTTGCGGCAGAACGGATAGTTCAGTTTGCCGTCGGCCGTCGAAGCCACCACATTGCCCGCGGCGTCGTACACCTTGTCGACGATCAGCCAGTCGTGACGGCGGTCGCCCGAGGCGAACGCATCGTAGAACGACAGCGCGGTCCGGTACTCGCCCCAGCCGTCGTGGGTCGGGACCATCTGGTCGGAATCGCCCTGCTTGAGATAGATCGTGGCTCCCGAAACATAGGGCAGGTACATCTTCGAGATCTTCGAATACTGCCCCTCCGATTCTCCCGTGCGGTCCATCGACATGATGAAGATATGCTCGGGTCCGGCCGGCCGCTCGACGTCGTAAATATCGAGCAGGTTGTCGTCGAAACGGAAGACCGTCTGCTCGGGATTGTCGACCACCAGCCCGGCGTATTTCACCGCCTCGGCATAGTATTCGTCCACGTCGTGCGACATGGCGGCGTACTGGGGCACGCCGTGCTCCTTGGCCGACGCGATGTAGAGATAAGCCTTGGCCAGCATTCCGTAGGCCGCGGCGCGGTCCGCACGGCCCGTTTCGGGCGCCGCGAAGAACGGCAGCAGCGTACCGGCGGTCTTGAAGTCCTCGATGACGAGCTTCCACATGGCGTCGAGCGACTCGGCGGCGGGGACGGCCGTATCTTCGAGCGTCTCGACAGGCGTCGTGTGGACGGGCACGCAGCCGAAGTTGCGCGCGAGGTTGAAATACGAATAGGCGCGCATGAAATAGGCCTCGCCGAGGAAGCGGTTCCTGCGGCCCTCGTCGATGTTCATTCCCGGCACCTTCTTGATCACGGCGTTGGCACGGTTGATCGTGATGTAGGAGTACTTGTAGAAATTGCCGAGCGTGGTGTTGGTCTTGAAATTGTTGATCTTCCATCCGTCCAGCTCCTTGTTGGCCGCCGCGGCGTCGCCTTTCGGCTCCATGTCGTCGGTGTTCATGTCGCCCAGGAAGACGATCGAACGCGAATATTCGATGTAATTGATCGCGTCGTAGATATAGTTCACGGCCGACTCGGCGTCCGCCTCCGTCTTGTAGAAGTTGTCCTCGGAGTAGAAGCCGTAGGGATACTCGTCCAGATTGCAGGCCGCCAGGAGAGAGGCTCCCCCGAACGCAAGTATAAGGTGTTTGATTTTCATGGTTGGCAATGTTTAGAAGGTGAAGTCGGCTCCGAACGTCCATTTGCGCAGGCGCGGATAGCCGCCCGAATAGATACCCGTCATCCCCACTTCGGGATCGTAGCCCTCGAAGCCGGTGAAGGTGTAGAGATTGTCGGCACTGACGTAGAGGCGTATCTTGCGTGCCGCATCCTTCTTCGAGAAGGGGATCGAATATCCCAGCGTCATGGTCTGGATGCGCACGAACGAACCGTCCTCGACCCACCAGTCGGAGAGCTTGGTCTGGCGGTTGGCGTTCAGCCGCGGGTAGGAATTGGTCGGATTGTCGGCCGTCCAGCGCATCGGCATATTGCTCGGCTGGTCGAAACGCTTGGTGTTCAGCACGTCGTTGCCGAAGACGCCGTTGAAGAAGATGCTGAAGTCGAAACGACGCCACGAAACGTCGATGCCCAGCGAGGCCATCCAGTCGGGATTCGGGTCGCCGATGATGCACATGTCGTTCTCGTCGACGGTCTCCAATCCGTCGCCGTCGTAAATATCCACATACTTGAACTCACCCGGCTGGGCGTCGTCGCCCGAAAGACCGGCGCTCAGGCCCTCGGCCAGCGACTGCACGATGCCGTCGGTCCTGTATCCGTAAAAGACGTACATCGGCTGCCCTACGGCGAGGATATTCGTATAGGCGCGGAACTGTTCGCTCTGGTTGCCGTAATATTCATACTGCATGCCGGTCCGCAGGTCGGTTTTCAGACCGGTCTGCACGGCGTTTCCGAGGCTGAGCACCTTGTTGCGGTTGCGCGAGAAGACGAAGGTGCCGCCCACGCGCCAGTCGCGGTTCTGGAACGCCACGCCGTCGATCGTCAGTTCGATGCCGCGGTTGCGGATCTCGCCGTCGTTGACCCACATCTTGTCGTAACCCGACGAAGGCGCGATGTTGCGCTCGCGCAGCAGGTCCGAGGTGCGCTTGTCGTACCAGTCGAAAGTCACGTTCAGACGGTTGCCGAAGAACGACATGTCCAGTCCGAGGTCGACCTGCGCGGTGGTCTCCCATTTCAGCCCCTTGTTCGGGATGCCGCTCCAAAGCGCATAGATGCCGTCCTGCCCCGTGGTGCCCGACTGATAGCCGGGTCCGATGGCCGTCACCCACTTGCCTCCGTTGAAATACTTGTGCTGTCCGTAGCGGCTCAGCGTCTGGTAGGCCGAAATACCCTGGTTGCCCGAAATACCGTAGGAGGCGCGGATCTTCAGCACGTCGAAAACGTTCAGGTTCCGGATGAACCGCTCCTCGTGCATCTTCCAGCTGAACGCCCCCGAGGGGAAGAAGGCCCACTTGTTGTTGGAGCCGAATTTCGAAGAACCGTCGGCGCGGGCCGTGAAGGTGAAGAGGAACCGGTTGTCGAACGTGTAGTTGATACGCGTGAGGGCCGAGACCAGCTCGGTCTTGTAGGAGCCGTTGCCGATCGAATAGGTCTCCGAATCGCCCGCGGCGAGGTTCTCGTTGCCCAGCGATTCGTTGATGAAGCCCTTGGCGGCCAGCGACGAACTGCGCGACTGGTAGTTCTCGTAAGAGTAACCGCCCATCACCGTCAGCCGGTGCTTTTCAGCAAAGGTCCGATCGAACGTGGCGTAAGCCTCGAAAACGATGTTGTCGTCCTTCCAGTTGTCGATCGACCCGTAACCGTCGTTGAACACGCCCGTCTCGGAATACTTCTTCGGGAAATATTTGTCGGTGATCTGCTCGCCGTGCTTGTAGTTGAACTGCGCCATGACGTTCAGGCAGGGAAGCACGTCCCAGTTCACCGAAGCGAACGAGATGATGTCTAACCCCTTCGAATCGTTCTTCTGCAAATTGGTCAGGGCCAGCGGATGCGAATAGTCCTGGGCACCGTACAGCCAGTAATCGCCGTTGTCGTCGTAGACCGGGAAGATCGGGTTGCGCCAGTAGGCCAGTCCGCCGTTGTTGTGACGCTTGTTGCTGGTGATGTTGGCGCTGGCCTTCATGCGCAGGTTGTCCAGCAGCTTGTGCTCGACCGAGAAATTACCGCCGTATTTGCGGTAGGTGTCCTCGATGTACATGCCGTTGTCGAGGTAGTAGTTGGCGCTGGCCTGGAACATCGTGCGGTCGTTGCTGCTCTGCACCTGTACGGTGGTGTTGTTCGACACGGGCGTCGGGCGGAAGACCAGGTCGTCCCAGCGCGTGTTGGTTGTCCAGGTCGTCTGCAACTCCGCAATCGAGGGATAATAGACGCCGTTGGCATTGGTCGCTCCGATGTAGGTCGGCGTCAGTCCGGCGTTGATGCTGCTTTCGTTCGAGAGCATCGCCATCAGCACGGGATCGCGCCAGAGGTTCAGCTCGGAGCTGAATCCCGAAACGGTCGTCTGCTGGCGCAGCGTGATGCGCGTCACGTTCTCCTGCGCCTTGCGCGTGGTGATGAGGATCACGCCGTTGGCGCCGCGCGAACCGTAGATGGCCGATGCCGAGGCATCCTTGAGCACCTCCATCGAAACGATGTCCTGCGGGTTGATTTGTTTCAGGTCGCCGGCATCGCCCCAGGGGAATCCGTCGATGACCACCAGCGGAGCGTTCGAACCGTTGAGCGACGAGTTGCCGCGGATGCGGACCGTCGACGAGGCGCCGGGGTCCTGCGAGGAGTTGACCACCTGCACGCCGGCCACGCGGCCCTGCAACAGCCCGTCGATCGAGTTGGCCGGGATGTCGGTGAGTTTCTCGGCCTTGACCGAGGCCACGGAACCCGTCAGGTCGCTCTTCTTGACCTGTCCGTAACCCACGACCACCACTTCGTCCACGGCCGTGGCCTCCTCGACCAGCACGATGTTGAAAGAGGTGCGGCCGCCGACCTCCACCGTCTGCGTTTTATAGCCGATGAAATTGACGGCAAGGCGGGCGTCCGAAGCCACTCCGGTCAATGAAAAGGCTCCGTCGGCCCCGGTTGTGGTTCCTTTCGTCGTGCCGACGACGACAACCGACGCGCCCGTTACGGCGGCGCCGTTCTGATCCACGACCTTGCCCGTCACGGTCATGCTCCGTGATGCGGACTGGGCGCGGACGTCTCCCGTCCCCCACAGGCAGACCGCCAGCAGGGAGAGAACGATCAGGTAAAATTTCATTTTCATAAGTTTTAGATTAGAGTAGTTTATTGATACGGTCCGGGGCGGTTCCGGGAACTGCACCGGACACTGCAAAGTAACATGCTGCTACGGAAGAACTGTTTTAGAAAATCGCTGATTGATTATACTGTTATGAAAACAAAGCGCAAATGGGCTATTCGCAACGGCATTTCTCCGTCAAATAATTTAATAATTCCTCCAGCCGGCAGGTTGCAACGCCTACATATTTGTCCGCTCCGCCGTAATAGACGTACAGCACGCCGTCGACGACCACATTGCCGGTTGGGAAGACGCAATGGCTGTAAAAACCTTCGGTTTCATAGAAAAATTCGGGTTCGAGGATCGGTTCCGGCGTCCGGGCCAGCACCCGCAGTGGATTCTCCCGGTCGAGCAGCAGCGCCCCGACGCGGTATTCGGCCGTGCCGCCGTCGGCAACTCCGTGGTAGAGCGTCAGCCACCCTGCCTCGGTCAGGATCGGCGGGGTACGTCTATGCGGCGTGCTTCCGCCGATCTTCTCCTCCCAGGTTCCTTCGCGGCCGGCGATAAGCAGATGGCTGGGCTTGTCCTCCCATGCCAGCAGGTCGTCGGAGAACTTCAGCCAGATCGAAGGGTATTTCACCCCGTAACGTTCGCCCACGAACTGTTTGGGACGGTGCATCATGGCGAACTTCCCGCCGATTTTCTCCGGGAAAAGGATTACGTCCCGATCGTCGAGCACGGGCGACGTAAGCCGCCCCAGCCGTCGGAAATTCCGGAAGTCGGTCGTCACGGCAAGCCCCGTATTTCCCAGGTTCTGCGCCATGGCGGCCGGCGCATAAGCTCCGCATTGGGGCAGACGCACCACGTCGTGCGCGAAAGTCCAGTACTGCCCGGGGGCATGGGCGCGGTAGGCGTAGGTAATGTAAAACTCGTTGTCGAACTTCACGATGCGCGGATCTTCGACGCACCCTCCGTCGGGACCGTCCGCGCTGGGACCGAATACCGGCGAATCGCCGACACGGCGGAAGTCGTTCTCGCTGACGGCCAGCCCCAAACGGATGACATGTTCCTTGTCGTCGCCGGCGGCGCGGTAGAGCATGTAAAACCGGCCGTCGTCGTAGATGACCCCCGGGTTGCAGGTTACGAGATTCTCCCAGGCATTGGCCGGATTGGGAGCGATGATCGGATTTTTTTCGTATTTCTTCAGTTTCATATCAACGGAATATTATGAGAAT
>OGON01002018.1_pt1 | contig 13015 bp, 6 predicted proteins | sample 1552671 | NCBI WGS metagenome assembly OGON01 (sample SAMEA2580136, study PRJEB22360) | human gut metagenome | biome: human gut; feature: human-associated habitat; material: faeces | place: Denmark | collected 2008/2010 | reverse complement strand
CCTGCCACTGCTGTCCGACAGCAAGTCTTTGTGGTTGCTCGTCCCGATGAACGAAGCATACCGCCTTATCTCCTGGATACTGCTTCCGTAGGGCTTGCGCAGGTTGGCAACGGGCTTTTGCAGAAGGTGTTTCAGAAAGCCTTGCTGATGGATGCTCACCTGGTCGAACTCATCGATGTTCACCAGCAGAAAACGTCCCAGGTACATTTCCGCATCACGTTTGCTGCCAAAATCCAGACTGTCGGTATAGCCGAAGCGGAGTTCGGGAGGAAGGATTATACGGCAGAAGGTGGACTTGCGGTAACCCTGTGCACCTATCAGCAGCGGTGATGTGCTGTTGGCGTGCATCCTGTTGCCCAGTCCGCGCCAATGCGCCACCATGTTCAGAAACCAACGGTAGAACAGCTCACGCCAATATGGATTGTTGCAGGGTACAAGTCCGGCAAGCGCACGGATGCGGTCTTTGCCGTCCCAACGGCCTACGCCGCACAGGTATTCTTCCACCGGATTGTACAGCGGCACGCGGTTAGAGGTCAGGTAGCGGTTTACGTCTCTGTCCCACACACGCAATCCCTCTTGCAGGGCATCCATGGCCACGCTGTTGCGCGCTCGCTGGTCCATTACATGAAAATAGAAGTGGATGGAGTCGCGTTGGCGGTATTCCAAATCACCCATCAGCTGGTTGTACCGGAATTCGTAACGGCGTTCCATGAACTCGTTCAGTTTCAGCATCGTGTCCTGTTCGGGAGTCAGCACGGATTTTCTGCCGAATCCCCGGCACTCGCGGTAGAGATTGTGCAGTGCGGTACGCACCGTCTGTTCGTCTGCCTGCCGTCGGTAGTGCATCATTACCTGCCGGACGGCTTCTTCTTCGGGGATGCCGCTTTTGAAGCATTGCTCGCCTATGGGGATGAGCAGCGGGTGAAAATCATCCCGGTCGCGCTGCCAGTCTTCCACCTCGTCCAGCGCACGGCCCAGGGCTGCCTCAAACAGCAGAGTGAAAGTCTGCGAGGAGTCGAATCCCGGCTGCAACCGCTTTAAAGGGTTGTTTTCCGCCAATTTTCGTTGGTTGAATGTCCGCTCGCCGGGCATCGTCACGGGTTGTTCGAGACAGAAAGGCACGGCATCGGGAGCAAAGTAAGGCGTTTCGTCCAGCGTCATGCGGAAAGTATCGGCAGGCGAGGGTTCTTTCAACGTTACGGGAAACGGAAGCAGGGGTTGGTAACATTGTACCGCCATGCGGTAGGCATGCGCATGGAACAGGCTGATTTCTTCTTCCCGCTGCGGAAGTTTGCCGTTCGGTAAGGCAAACAGCGCCCATATCTTTACGCTCCGTCCGCTGCTTCCTGCGAAAGCCGCATAGGTTTGGGGAAGGAGCGCCGCCTGTTCTTTTACCAGTTCCGCTTCGGACATGCCGGACAGACCGCCCACTTCCAGCAGTACGATGCCGTTGTAGCATTTCATCCGCCGTTCGCCCTCGCGGTTGCGTCCGTACTCCGTAGCGGGGCATATGCGGGGGAGCTTGTCGATATGTCCGTAGGTTCCTCCGTTGCCATGGCTTGTATATTCGAGCATGGTGCGTAATGCACTGACATGTCCGGGCTTGGTTTCCGACTTGATTCTGGTAATAAATGCGGCCGTATCGCAGGTGCTGATACTTTCCGTGCCCGCGTCACGGTTTTCCTTGATAAAGGTTATTCTCATCCGGTGTTGGTTGTTTGGAAAAATTTAGTGGAGATAAGAGCGTTTCTCTTAGACTCTGCAAGATACGCATAAAACGGGCCGGAAGCAAGCAAATCCGCCCTTTTGTTTTAAGATTTTTGCCAGCATTTATCTCCGGAAATAAATGGAAATAATCGGAAAACAAACCGTTGAAAACTTGACTTTTCCTAATGGATTTTGTATCTTTACAAGGTGTAAAACCCCGTTTTGCAATTGCGGGCCGAAGAGCCTTCATATGCGGGCCCCACAGCCCGCAGCCGGCAACCGCCGGGCCTGCAACTGCAAAACGGGGTTTTACTATAAGCATAACGGCATTTTGCATGGTCCGGACAAATAAAAACAACGAAGCAAAACGTTGTTTATCTTCCAGCTTTTCCCGAACGGACCGCGGAGAATATCCGAATTTATGCGGCCGAATGGCGTAAGCTACCGATACAACAGGATTTTCAATTATTACATAACTAAAAAAACAGAACGACAATGGCAGCAGAGTATGATTTCCAAAGAAAGCCCAACCCGAAAGGAGACGGCGAATTACAACCCATGTATCCCCGCATCGTGAACAAGGGGACTATCACCGGCAAACGTCTGGTCAGCGATATTTCACAGGCAACCAGTTTTACTCCCGGAGACGTAGAGGGAGTGCTTGCGGCATTGGAAAGCCGCATTTCCTATTACCTTTCCGAAGGGCATCATGTACAGTTGGGCAATATGGGACATTTCTCGGCGGGACTGACAGCACGCCCTGTCATGGACAAGAAGGAAATCCATGCGCAGACGATATTTTTCGGCAAGGTGCATTTTCGCGTATCGCCCGGCTTCCGGAAACAGTGTGCCGGATTTGTGGAACGTGTAAGGGCAGGGTATGGCTTCCGGCACAGTGAGGACATCAGCGGTGCGGAACGTTACCGCAGATTGTGCGCGTTTTTGGATGCAAATCCGTTCATTACGCGCAAGGATTACAGCGGAATTACGGGACTTTTGAAGAACAAGGCGTTGAATGACCTCAATTTACTGGTGGAGAAAGGTATTTTAACAACATTGGGACAAGGGTCGCATAAAGTGTATGTAAGGGTTGTAAATCAGTGTGTTGCAGAGTAAGATATAACGGAATGTACCTTAAAAACAGTGACGACCGGATATTGGTCGTCACTGTTATAATGTTCTTTTTACTACGTCAATTGTCCTATAATCAGTAGGTTAATGTAGGTAGTGATGAGTGATGACAAATATTCATAATCTAACTAAAGAATTTAAATAGCGCTTAGTAGTAGATGTACTTTTCCCTATCAATTTAGCTATCTTAGACGAATTAAGTCCCGGATATTGATTGATGATATCTAAGACTTCCTGCTCTTTGGAATTTACAGTATCATTTACGGTATCATTTACAGTATCATTTGTTCTATATAACTTCATCAAGCTTTATTTTATTTGTCTTTAACCGTATCATTGGGCTATATTCCCAAATTGCCTTTTGCAAAATTAGTGATATTGGATAACGGAACAAATAAAAAAAATAAGCGATTTTTCCTTATCAATCAAGCTATTATCTCTGTCTTACAAGGACGATTCTTTGGATGTTTTTCATACGGAATCTATGATAGTAATAACAATTTGTTTTTGTGTTTGCTAAATTAGGTTCTTTCCCGCTCAATCGCTTTTTAGTGTGTGTTGTAATTCTACAGTATCGTTGATTTGGCTTTTAGTTCTGTTCAGTTTTCTTATATTTTCATTGAAAAAGTATGGGACAGGTATATAAAAACAGCCTGGGATTACGCTGAATACGTAAACCCAGGCTGTTTTTACGGGTATTTGCGGGGGCTTGCTTACCGATTGTTTTTCATTCCGCTAAAGCCGCCCTTCTATTTCAGTCCGAAATAATTTTCTCCTTCTCCGCCGACAGGACTTATGACGGGAATATTCCCTCCTGCGGTAGTCAGGATTACGCTTTCTCCCTTCTTTAAATCCAATAGGTACTCACCCTCTCTTTGCAGGGTCAATGTGGCATTGCCTGCCTTTACAACCGGATTTGCCATATCGGTGCGTAGGATACACGGTTCTCCGGCAAGGCTTTTGATACGGATGAAGCTTGTCTTTCCGCCTTTCCGCACAGCGGATACGAGGAAAGCGCCTTCGGTTCTCAGGTCCTTGAACTGTACATCTTTCCATTGGGAAGGTACGGCAGGGAACACACGTATCTTTCCGCCCCAGCTTTGCAGCAGCATGTCGTGTATGCACTGTGCGCCCGACAACGGGGTCTCGATAACCGGTCCGCTTTCCATATACATGGTGTTGGGGCGCAGGGTGCGGGCAAACAGGCCGTTGAGTTTCTCCAGCGCCTTGTCTCCCTCGCCGAATGCCGCATACAGCGAAGAAGCCCCCGTATAAGTATATCCAAGGATATTGCCCGGCAGGCTGTGCCAGTGCTCTACGGATTTTTCCATAAGCTCCTTGCTGCCGTTCTGCTCTGCATTCAACAGGTAGAGCGGATAGAACATCAGCAGGTGCGAGTAGTGGCGGTGCGAGCGGCTGAAAGGTACATCCTTGCCTATCATCATGCCGTTTTCGTCCTGCGGGTAGTCGGTCAGGTATTCTGCAACTTGTTTCCAGCGGGGTATCAGCTCGTCATCGACAGATAGAATCCTGCTTGCCTCGAGCAATGTATTGCATCCCCAGCGCAACAGGGCGATGTCGTAGTTGCAGTCTTCGGCAGTACCGTACTCCGGAGAATAGGTTCTTTTCAAATGAAGCTTGCCCGATTTGTCTTCTGTCAGGAAAGGCAGATAGAAATTGACGGCCCGTCTCAGTGTAGGGTACAGGGTATTCCTCAATATCGATTCGTCCATGCCGAAGCGGTATTGCAGCCAGAGGTTATGGCAAATCCACGTCAGGTTGCCTACCTGGGCTTTCTTTTCGGTTCCGGGAACATTCACCGTTGCCCCCGTCAGGGTAAAGTCGGTGGCTACGGGCAGTGCGGCGGCATCTTTCCGGTAGGGTTCGGGAACGTTGTTTATCAGGTTATCCAGATTGTTTCCTATCGCGTCCACCAGCGGCATGCCCAGTTCCAGCCGGTTGGATGGGTATACGGACCAGTAGCTCAGTTGCACATTCAGGTTCCACCAGGCATTGGGCCAGGGAGTCAGCACTTGCCAGGGACCGCTGTTGTCGAGCAGTCCGCCGCCGGTGCGGGTGGCCGATGCCAGCTTGTACATCTGCGCCCAGTAGAAATTCTCCATCTTCTTGTCGGGAAGGCTCACGAAACTTTGCGGATAGTAGTTATGCCACCATTCCCGGTGTGCTTTCCGGAGCACGGGCAGGTCGGCTTCCTGCAGGCTTGCCAGTGCCGTTTCCGCCTTTTGCAAAGCCTCTGTTCCGGGAAAGGAATGTGCGTTGCTTACGATAAGCGTGCTTGTATTCTCTTTCCTAATCTCTTTCCAGGCTGTAGCAGTACCGCCGCCGGCAAGCAGGGGCTGCCAGCAGAGGTTCAGCCCATTGCGTGCGGACAGTTGCGGGGCGGGATTGGACACATAGTCTTTTTTGAGGTGGTTCTTGTTACCCTTCCGGATTGCATTCAACTGCCTCGGCGAATCCGTGTTTTCCGGATAGAATTTCCAGGTGAACTCCTTTTCGCCTGCCGTAGCTTCGGCTTCGACCAGGATATAGGGACTCTCGGAAGTGACACAGGCTCTCAGCTTTATCTCTCCCCGGGTGGTACGGATACACCCGGTGGTTTCAGCGTTCCATAAGTCCAGCCTCAGGTCGCCGGATTTTATTTCTCCCACGGGATGCAGGAGAAAATAACCGATAAGCAGCCGGCCTCTTCCATAGATGCTCGCATCGTCTGTGCGGTGGTCGTGTACCATACTGTTGCCTACATCTACCCGTATGGCGTTTTTTCCGGGTTCCTTGCAGATATAGGAACCCATGCTGCCGTTTCCCATGAAGGGGGCTTCGTACCAGGTTTGGGGCAGGCGGGTCCAGGTCATGTCCTGCCGGGACATGAAACTTTTCCAGTCTGTCTGGCTGTAACAGCCGGCTGTCAGGTACCAGATTGCGATTGTGAGCAGTAGCAGTTTCTTCATGTGTCCGTATATGTTTTCTTGCTGTTAGATTTCCAGTTCGGGAACTTCGTCTTTCAACTCGGTCTTTTTGCCGTTATCGTGTATCACGGTTGCACCGTAATCCTTGTAACTGATGCTTGCGTCGCAGTCTTTGCGCGTGTTGCGTACCTCGAAAGAAGGCTTTCCGGCGGTGGATATGTTTGCTTTGATATTCCAGTCACCGATTTGTATACTACCGTCTTTCAGTTTGCGGGGAGCGGCTTGTGCGTTTTCCGCATCATTTTCTTTGGCATGTGTGTACACAATTGTAGCGAAGCGGTACACTTTCTGTTTGTCCGATGTTGCGGTGAAGTGCCAGTGGTTGGGATAGGGTGCGAAGTGTCCCTTCTCATCGGCACGCAGCCAGTTGACGGCAGGTACGAAGAACCGGGAGGTCGTATCCGTCTCCAGCGTTCCGGAGGAGAAGAGATAGGCATCGGACGCACCGTCCTTGCTGGTGGCCCGTATGTGTACATATTCCCGGGTCTTGTCCACATTCATGGGGTTGGTAACCGTATGTAGCAGGTAGCTCCAGGTCACGGGTTCTTCGGCTTCCAGCTCGTCGTATATAAAGGAATAACCGCTTTTGCCTAAAGTTACGATGTGGCGGCGGAAGATTTTCAGGCCGGTATCGTCCCAACCGTTTTCGGGAGAAAATTCCAGGTTGCTTTGCTTGCCGCGCAGTAGCCATAGCGGTGAGATAACCTTTCCGTAAGCATTGGAAGCATCGCCTGCCACATAGCTGATATTGTCGCTGACATAGTAACGGGGAATCCAGCCGTAACCTTCCGTTCCGATGCGTTGTCCCATGCCGTTCACCAGAATGGTGTTGTGGGCGCGGGTGGCGCGGTGGCAGTAAACGCCGTGTATGTCGGTAAAGCTGGTATGGTGTCCGCTACTGTAAAAGAGCGACTGGCCGTTCCAGAAAGTATTGAAAGCATTCTGGTTGGCTATGGCGTGCGAGGTACTGCCGTAAGGACTGCTGCGGAAGCTGAGCATGGCGCTTTTGCGGGTATCGTCCAGGTTGGTGGAGAACGAGGCCAGTCCGCTCTGTGGGAATACATGTCCCATGGGAAGGTCTTTCAAACCCGGTCCGTCCGGCAAGGGCTTGTCGCATTGCAGGCGGAACCATGCAAGACCGCCGGCTTTCGAGGTGCTTCCCTGTTCGAGTATGTCGGGCTGGCGGGCGCTGATGTGGCGCACGTAATCTGCGGCAAATGTATTGCCGGTCATACGCGCCAGAGCATCGGCGTAGCCAACACGCGTACCGCTCGGGGTAAGTATCTTCTGGTGTGAGCTGCCGTTGCCGCCCGATTTGGAGAATGGCGGCTGCTGGTAGATGACGTACAGGGCATTTCCCTGATACCAGGGGTCGGAGAAATAGTTGAATCCGGTGAGGCGGGTATAGAAATAGGGCACTTCCACAAGTGTACGGATGTTGACGTGGAAGTAGGAGTCGCCGTTGTGCCAGGCTCCGTCCTTGTTCAGACCGGGGAAGCGGGCGAGCCACAGGTTATAGCAATAGTCCGTCCACGCATCGGCTTCGGGCAGTTCACCGTAAACGGTAAAGGCTGCCATAGTAAGGATGCGGAAAGTCATCTGCCACACATGGTTGTCGGCGATGTGGTTTTCCAGGCGGTTGATATTGTGCATGTACATGCTGTTGCCGAATTCTTTTATTTCGTTCAGCAGGAACTTGCGCGTGGCATCGTCCAGAACATCGTACAGTGCGTCGTATGCCATGGAGCAGAGCGAGAGCAGGGTGGCTTCGTTGAAGTCGCCCACCACGTTTTTGTTGTCTCCCCAGGTGGCCATCTCCTTGACGCGCTTCACGGCTTCGTCGGCATAGCGGCGGTCTTTGGTGAGCAGGTAGGCGCGGATAAGTACGTCGGTATTCGCTTCTTCGCTGTCGATGATGCGGCGGCTTTCGCGGGTGAGCATGGCATTTTTCTGCATTTCGTTGGCCAGCCCTTTTGCCAGGTCCGAGTTGATGTCGTTTACCGACTTCATCGGGGTGGTGAGTACTTTGTCGGCACGTTTGAGGTAAGTCTTGCGTTCGGTTTTGCCCTCGCTGCGCTTTATGAAACCGTCCCATTCGTCCCTGTCGAGCCATATGCGGGGGTGGTGGGCAGGCAGGTTCTTAAGTACGGCATCCAGTGCGGGCGGGCAGAATTTCCGGGGATTGTTCTTTACCGTAAATTGCAGCGTATCGCTCCATTCGGTCTTTCCGTCCGTAACATAGCCGTATTGCCAGTACCATGTGCCCGGAGCCAAATCCTGTTTGGGGTTGAAGAACGGCCAGCGCGTCTCGGCCTGTACGGTCGCTTCCGGCTTGAATGCCGGAGTTTGCGAGTAGCGAAGGAAGTAGCGTAGCTTGCTTTTGTCTGTTGCTTTTTTGGGGGTGTTCTCTTCCGCACCGTCCAGTCCGCTTCGCAGGATGTTGAGGCCCGCCGGCAGCGGCCATTGGAAGGACACGGCACGGTCGCTGATTTCAGCGCCGTCCAGCGGTGAGGGAGTTGCACGCATTTCGTGCATCAGCGTTGTGCCGGTGAGCCTGATGGTGGCTTCTCCGGCCGTTTGCGCCTGTGCAGTGGCTGCAAGACTGAAGAAAATGATGGTGGATACTATTTTGTTCATATACAGCGTTATATAAGTTTATTGATTTCTGGTCTGATGGCGGTTTAATGTTTGGCTGCTTTCGGAAGCACTTTTCCCGGCACATCGTGCAATTTGGGACGCGTCGGTCTGATTTTATGGCTATTCATGAATTTCTCAAGAATATCACGATGTTCCTGCGCCACTTTTGTATAGGCGTTCTCCATCATCAGGTTTCTTGTCTCGCCCCGGTCGTTTTGCATGTCGAACAGTTGTTCGCGGTGTCTTCCTTTGTCGTACAATACATATTTGTAGCGTGCGGTGCGTACCATCCAGCCCCGTGTCTTGCTGCCATCGAATTGTGTTTCGGTAATGACATACTCCTGGTGGGGAGCTTGCGGATTGCCTTCTTCGGCTATTTTGCGGAACGACTTTCCGTCAGCGTCTTCCGGCAGTTTGGCACCTGCCCAGTCGCAAACGGTAGCGAAGAAGTCCACACCGTTACTGATGAGCTGCGGCAGCTTCGTGCCGGCATGTTTCTTGCCGGGCAGGGTTACGATAAACGGGATGTTTACCACTTCCTCGTACAGGGCCGATTTCTGGTTCCAGTGGTGGGCGCCTATTCCGTCTCCGTGGTCGCTGGAGAAGATAACGACGGTATTCTCCCACAAGTTATTCTTGTCGATGGCATCTACAATCTTGCCGATTTCACGGTCTACTTTCTCTACGAGGCGGTAGTATGTGTAGCGGTACATACGCCAGTCTTCGGGGGTGAAAGTGGCGGTGGGGTAGACGTTGAAATTGTTTTCCCTTTCTTTCTCGATGACATCGGCATCGTATGGGTTCTTGGCAAAGTTAGGGGGAAGTCCCGGACAATTACGTATTTCGGGTATGTCCAGGTTGCCGTAGGGAAGATTCTGGCTGCGTGCATATTCGCAGATATTATGCGGATTGTCATAAGAAGCTACCAGGAAGAAAGGCTTGTTGTGTTTGCGCGAAAGGAATTCCACACATGCCTCTGCCAGTCCGTCATCGCTGTGTTTGTAAATTTGGTCGAATCCTCGCACTTTATCCGGAATATCGAGTTCGGGCACATGCCATTTGCCGCCGTAGGCGCATTCGTATCCAGCATTTTTTACCAGTGTGCCCAGTGTTCGTGTCTGGAGCGATTCTTGTAGCGGAGCACCGTTGACCAACAGTCCTGTTGTGCCTGGGTAGCATCCCGTGAACATGGCGCCGCGTGAAGGGCCGCTGAGCGGTGCGGTACAGTAAGCATTCTGGAACATGATACCGGCGGCAGCCAGTCTGTCCAGATTGGGCGTGTGCAAGTCCGGGTTTCCGGCGCAGCTCATGGCGTTTGCCGTATGCTGGTCGGTAAAGATGTAGATGATGTTGGGACGTTCGGCAGCGTGTGCCATTGATGTACTGAGCAGGGATAGGCAGGCTATGTGCTTCACTGAGATTTGTTTTACCATATTATTAGTTTTATAATTGTTTTTTCGGAGACTGTTCCTCGATTGCTAAATTACGCCTTTTTCCATGTATCTGCGGACTCTAATGTTTTTTTTATGGTACGGAATGTTTATTTGATTGCTAATTTTGTATAGTTCTGTTTTAATTTTGTGCTAAAAGAGGGATACGGAGGCACTGAAACGCGGGGAGGAATGTGAACGCGGAGATGCGGAAATACAGAGCAGGAGAGGGGATAGGGAGAGGAACAGCCTTACATGAAAAGAGCCGTTTTTAAGACTCTGTGTCTCTGCATCTCTGTGTCTGAAACAAGAACAACTTCCTTCCCCGGCTCGCTTAATCGAATTTTTGCATTATCTTTGCATTGCCTAAAAAAAGAAAAGCGAATGATAGTTTGTATTGCCGAAAAGCCTTCTGTGGCGCGTGACATAGCCGATGTACTCGGAGCGAAAGATAAGAAAGACGGGTACATCGAGGGAAACGGATACCAGGTGACCTGGACGTTCGGGCATCTCTGTACCCTTAAGGAACCGCACGAATACACACCCAACTGGAAGTCGTGGAGCTTGGGCAGCCTGCCTATGGTTCCGCCCCGTTTCGGCATCAAGCTCATCAGCAACCCTACCTACGAACGCCAGTTCCACGTAATCGAGAACCTCATGCAGCATGCCGACATGATTATAAACTGCGGTGATGCCGGACAGGAGGGAGAACTGATTCAGCGTTGGGTGATGCAGAAAGCCGGTGCGCGTTGTCCGGTGAAGCGTCTGTGGATTTCCTCGCTGACGGAAGAAGCCATCCGCGAAGGGTTTGCCAAACTGAGGGATGCGTCCGATTTCCAGCCGTTGTACGAGGCGGGGCTTTCGCGTGCCATCGGTGACTGGCTGCTGGGCATGAACGCCACCCGCCTGTACACCATGAAGTACGGGCAGAACCGGCAGGTACTTTCCATAGGACGTGTGCAGACGCCTACGCTCGCGCTCATCGTAAACCGACAGCTCGAAATACAGAACTTCGTTCCCAAGCAATACTGGGAACTGAAGACGGTGTATCGCGACACCACCTTCTCCGCCATTCTCCGCAAGAGCGATGAGGAACTGGTGCTGGAAGCGGAAAAACAGAAAGAAGGGGCAGCCGCCAAAGCTGCCAAACCCGAAGATAACCGGGGAATAGAACCTATCACAGACCGGGAACGGGGTGAGGCTTTGCTGGAACAGATAAAGAATTCTCCTTTTACCATAACGAACGTCACCCGTAAGAACGGGAAAGAGGCTCCGCCCCGTCTGTTCGACCTGACTTCCCTGCAGGTGGAGTGCAACCGGAAATTCGCTTTCTCCGCCGATGAGACGCTGAAAACCATCCAGTCGCTTTACGAGAAGAAAGTAACGACCTATCCGCGTGTAGATACCACTTTTCTGAGTGATGACATCTATCCCAAATGTCCCGGCATACTGAAGGGACTGCGCGATTATCAGGCGTTGACTGCTCCGTTGGACGGAGCTACTCTGCCGAAGTCGAAGAAGGTGTTCGACAACTCGAAAGTGACGGACCACCATGCCATCATTCCTACCGGCCAGCCGCCCCAGAACCTGACGGATATGGAGCGCCGCGTATTCGACCTGATTGCACGCCGTTTCATTGCCGTGTTCTATCCGGACTGTCTGTTCGCTACAACCACCGTAATAGGCGAGGTGGAGCAGATAGAGTTTAAGGTTTCGGGCAAGCAGATACTGGAACCCGGCTGGCGTGTGGTATTCGGCACGCCCTCGGCACAGTCGCAGGAGGAAAAAGAGGAGAAGGGTGGAGAAGAAGAGAACGTGCTCCCCGCCTTTGTGGTGGGAGAGAGCGGCCCGCATCTGCCCGACCTGTACGAGAAGTGGACGCAACCGCCGCGTCCGTACACCGAGGCTACCTTGCTGCGCGCCATGGAAACTGCCGGCAAGCTGGTGGACAACGACGAACTGCGCGATGCCTTGAAAGAGAACGGCATCGGCCGTCCTTCCACCTATGCGCCCATCATTACCACCATCGTGGACCGCGGCTATGTGGAAAAGGACCAGAAAAAGCTCAAAACAACGCCTCTGGGCCAGGCGGTGAACCAGGTGATGATGGAGCAGTTCCCCGAGATCGTGGACGTGAAATTCAGTGCCGATATGGAGAAAAAACTGGACGTGGTGGAAGCCGGCAAGGCCGACTGGGTCCAGACGGTGGATGAATTTTACCAGGGTTTTGCCAAGAGCCTGGACAATGCCGAAAAGAACATGGAAGGCAAGCGGGTCAAGGTGGAGGACATCCCCACCGACGAAATCTGCGAAAAATGCGGCCGTCCCATGGTCATCAAGTCGGGCCGGTACGGCAAGTTTGTGGCCTGTTCCGGCTTCCCGGAGTGCCGCAACGCCCACCCGCTGGTCAAGGACACTGGCGGCCTGTGCCCACTGGACGGAGGCCATATGCTGGTGCGCAAGAGCGCCAAGGGCCGCGTGTACTACGGCTGCAGCAACTACCCCAAGTGCAACTATATGACCTGGGACGAGCCTGTGCCCGAAAAATGCCCCCAGTGCGGCAGCACCCTGTTTAAAAAGAAGGGCCAGCTGTACTGCGCCAAAGAGGGCTGCGGGTTTGTGAAGGCGATTGAGAAAAAATGACCGCTTTAAAGCCTCCCCGCAAAGGGGAGCCTGAGAGAGGACAAGTATGCAACTTAACATTATCGGTGCCGGCCTGGCGGGGTGCGAGGCGGCGTTGTGGCTGGCGGACCGCGGCGTGCAGGTCGACCTGTACGAGCAGAAACCCACAAAATTTTCCCCCGCGCATAAAAGCGAGGGGTTTGCGGAACTCATCTGCTCTAACTCCTTGAAAGCCGAGCGCCCGGATTCCGCATCCGGCCTGCTCAAAATCGAGATGAAGATGATGGGCAGCCACCTGTTGGACGCCGCCGAGACCGCCCGCGTGGCGGCGGGGGGGGGGCCGGCCCGCCTGCAGCCCGGCATGCGGGTCGCCTGCATCGGGTTCGGCGGAGGCCTGACCTGGGGCGGCATGATCGTGGAGTATAAGAAATAAAGGCTTCCCCCAAGGGGGAAGCCTTTCGCAGGAAAACTTTATGAAACTTTTAAATGAAATTTTAGGGA
>OGON01002014.1_pt1 | contig 13025 bp, 9 predicted proteins | sample 1552671 | NCBI WGS metagenome assembly OGON01 (sample SAMEA2580136, study PRJEB22360) | human gut metagenome | biome: human gut; feature: human-associated habitat; material: faeces | place: Denmark | collected 2008/2010 | reverse complement strand
CCAACATTTCTTTTTGAACCGTTTATCCAGATCTATTTCCCGTATCACCTGCTCTTTCATTCCAGATTTTTGAGATAATCGTTCTTCTAAATCATCCTGTAGAATAGGTGATATTATAGCAGACGAAATACCTGTTCCACTGAATCGGTGAGATTCTCCATGGCTTTTTCCCGCTGCATGGCCTCCTCTAACGTGCACACTCCTCGCACAATCGGGAAAAATGCGTCAATGCCATTGTCATTGCACGCAGCTGCTTCTTTTGTGACCGAACCGGCGAACGCAATCACTTTACAGCCATACTTCTTGGCAGCCCTCGCAACCCCCACGGGCGCTTTTCCCATTGCAGTCTGAAGATCCAGCCGTCCCTCTCCGGTGAGCACAATCTGCGCTTTCTTTGCCTCCTCCTCAAAATGGATCACGTCTAATATCAGCTCGATTCCCGGAACCAGTCTCGCCCCAAGATAACTGATAAAGGCATATCCCATGCCGCCGGCTGCCCCCGCGCCCTCCCGGGCTGCATAGTCAACGCCGATCCGCTCGGCAGTGATCGCGGCGTAATGCTTCATATCCGCGTCGATACGCGGCATTTCCTCTTCCCGTATGCCCTTCTGCTTTCCATAAATATAGGTCGCCCCTTTTTCTCCGCAGAGCGGATTCGTGACATCACATGCAATCTGAAAATCACATTCTTTCAGTTCCGGCATCAGATGCTCCAGTGAAACGAAATGTATTTTACCAAGCGCATCCGCTCCCTCTCCTGCTTCCTCTCCATCCTTGGTCAGAAACTTCACACCGAGCGCTCTAAGCATTCCGATTCCGCCGTCATTTGTTGCGCTTCCGCCGATTCCGATGATGAATTTGCGGTATCCGCGCGAAACGGCATCCCGTATCATCTCGCCCACTCCATAGGTGGTGGCTTTTCCCGGATTTCTCTGCGCTTCCTCCACAAGCGTAATGCCCGCGGCCTGCGCCATCTCCATAACCACCGTCTTTTCATCCGCAAGGATTCCGTAGTAAGCTTTTACCCGGCTTCCCATCGGTCCCGTCACAGACAGTTCCACTTTCCTTCCGCCCAGCCCCTCTATCAGGGCATCTGTTGTGCCCTCTCCTCCGTCTGCCAGGGGGCAGACCGTCACATTGGCATGCGGATAGACGCGCAGCACCCCGTCACGCGCCGCATTGCCCGCTTCCATGGAAGTCATACTCCCCTTAAACGAATCGATCAAAACTATTACATCCATCTTTTTCTCCTTACAGGCATGCAACAGAGACACTTTGCAATGCTCACTCTGCAATGCCTTTTTTCATTTTTGTCCACAGTGTTGTAGGGCTGATCTCCAGTTCTTCCGCAATCTTCTGCCTGCTTCCGTTATTTTTGGGAAGTGTCAGCATATTAACTTCACTGACATATCCATAATCACATCTGTTTCAACCGTGAAACTATCTTATACACTCTCAACATACTCATAATAGGATTTTCTCCACCAGTCGCACTTGTGTCACACCATTTTCTATACACGTTACCTTTTATCTACTTTTCTATTTTTTATCATGTTCGCTGTTCCAATTTACACCTTGTAAAAACTCCAACAAACATACCGTCTCCACATGCGTCGATATCGTTGTTGGAACACACATCGTCTACCTCGTAACCCGAAAAAGAACACATATCATTATCATTCAACAAGTCGTGATTATCGCTCATTTAAAAGCTCCTCCTTGTTGTTTTACTCTACTTTATTTACACTGCCTTATTATGAAGATTCATATATCTGTCTCCCGCATCCGGTATGCTTCTTTCATCCATACCCTTTAATACGAAGGTCGCATTGGTGGTATTAATGCCGTTTCTTCCGTTGGAGCCGCATATACAAGCTTCAGATCAGCCATCAGCTTTTTGATATCTTTGTAGGAAACAAACTTCGTTGAATTACGGATCTGATGAATGATACACTGCTGGATTTCTGTTTTTGGATAAACAGCTTCAATTGCTTGTGGAAATCCATTTAGTCCATCCACACATGCAATCAGGATATCCTCAACTCCGCGGTTCTTTAGTCCATTCATGATGGAGAGCCAGAACTTGGCGCTTTCGTTTTCTCCAACATACATACCAAGAACGTCCTTTTTTCCGTTCATATCAATGCCAAGAGCAATGTAGACTGCACGTTTTACAATTCGTCCTTCACTTCGGACATGATAGTGGATAGCATCCATAAATACGACAGCGTACACTTCTTCCAACGGACGTTCCTGCCATCCTTTTACAATTGGAAGGATTTTATCCGTAATCCGGCTGATGGTACTGTCAGAAATATCAATATCATACAGTTCCCGCATGTGAGATTCGATATCTCCGGTAGTCATTCCCTTTGCATACATGGAAAGGATTTTTTCTTCCATGTCCTGAGTCACAGTATTCTGATATTTTTTGATTAGCTGAGGCTCATACTCACCGTTACGATCTCTTGTAATAGCTACATCCATATCTCCATAGCTTGTGTGCATAGTTTTGCTAGAATGCCCATTCCGACTGTTATCTGTTTCTTTGTTTCGATAGTCATACTTGGAATAACCTAATTCCTCATCCAATTCCTCATCCAAAGCACCTTCCAGAAGAACAGACATCATGTCACGCATGATACTGTTTACATCGGTGCCGTCTTTGATGCTGATATCATTATTTTTCAGATAATCACGCATCATTTCTCTCATTGCTGCTTTTTGTGGGCTGTCTTTTCTTCTTGCCATAAAAATAACCTCCAAACTGAGTAATTTTATCTTACATCAGTTTGGAGGTTTACACAAACTTTGGGATGCTCCCATATACACATGCATCCTGTCATTCTATAACACAGCTTGAACTTCTGGCACTTCTTCCAAATCGGCGCTTTGCCGGGATAACATCGGCGGGGTGACATGAAGCTGCTCCGCCGCCCGTGTAATATTCTCCTCCCGCGCGATCGCAAGGAAGTCATTCAGCGCTCGAAGTTCCATATTGATCCCTTCTGCCCGGTTTTTCTCCGGTAGACGGCACAGACCAGATATGCGATTACCGCTCCGATCAGCGCTCCTCCCAGTACGTCCGTCGGAAAATGTACGCCGACATACAGTCTTGAGAATGCAATCACAAATGCAAACGCCAGCACCGGCACGCCGATCTTCCTCGGACACATGAGAAATACGACGACTGCCACCGCAAATGCACTTCCAGTATGTCCGGAAGGAAACGAATAAGGCGCCCCGTCCGGGCGAGGCTCGTTTACCCAGTTCTTCAGCCCATGCACCATCAATCCGTTCATCCCTTCCGCTAAAGCGACCAAGCAAAGTTGGTCCACCCAGTTATGCTTCTCTGTTCCCATAAGGTCGCAGACAAATACCCAACCCAGCATTCCCCACTCCAAGTAATTGTCGATATGGATTTGCTTCACGGAATCTTTCCGGGAAAACAGGTGAAAGTCATTCATCCCGTCGATCGCCGTGCCTACGGCTCCCACCGTTATCAATGAGGCCGGAAGAATCAAGCTTTTCGGGTTAAACTTATAGGCGACGACAGGCATTCTCTCCTTGACAGGGGCTTGAGAACGTACGTTTAACGTATCGAGATCACCAACGCCCGCGAACGCAATGTTTACGAAGCCTATCAAAAGGCTTACCAAGACGATTAATTTCCTATATATCATATCCGTTATTTTCCTCTAAGACATCCCTCTCCCGGATAAACCCTTCATCAAAATAGTTGTTCTCTATTTTCGAATGGATCACCCGCTGGAAATAGAAACGATGGTTATTCCAATGGAAGGCCGGGTATTCCTTATTTTGTTTGACAATATTATTCGTGAAGACCAACCCGTCCACGGACTTGGCGTATACCAATGGCCTATCGAACGTAATAAACTCGTTCGCGTCGATCACGATATCACTATGGAAATATTTCCTTTGCGACGCTAAATCCGGGATTTCGGGATAAATAGAGATAATAGCGTTCGTAAATTGGAACATATTCGTCAAGGAGTTGATGAACTTATTCTTACGGATCAACACGTTCCGGCAAGCGCCGGTCTCGAACCAACCATTGCAATCACCGCACAGCAGGATCGCCGTCCCCGAGGTATGATCGAAAACATTATTCTCTACGACCGTTTGCCGAGGCGTGCTGAACAAGGAACCGCGGGCACGGTTATTCCGGATCACGTTATCCGAGAATAGGACCGTCGGCGTCCACTCCAGATTCTCTATGCCGAAGCCGCTTCCCTCATGGATCGAAGGATTCACCGTATTCTCAAACCGGATCTCGAACTCCTTCGCCCCTCGGTAATCCGGTTGATCAACTGCCTTGATAGCGGTAATCCGGTTTCTCGCCCCTATCAATTCCATGGTGCTCGAATGGATGAACTGCACGGAATCCCCTACCCTTCCCCATTCGAAACCATACGATTGCGGGTGCATATACCGGCCTACCAAGGTAGAGTCATTCACTCGTCTCACCACTTTCAGGTAAGTTCCATGCACATTGATAGCGTCGTCCATCATCCCTTCGTACAAGCCATTCTTGGAGATGATCGTTCCCTTGCAGGTCGAGAAATGGGTAGCGTCCGCCTGTGTCGTGAAATACCGCGGATCGTCCGCCCCTTTCAAGCAAACGGAGAAACCATCCAGCGTGATATTCTCGCTCACTTGCGCCAAGAGGCCCATTCCCTCGGCATAATGAACCTTGATATTCTCCAGAGTCGTATTCACGTCATGATACAGGAAGACACCGGGAGCCGGACGTTCCCAAGAACGCATGGCGATCACCGTACCGGGCACCAAACGGTTGTCTTTCCAACGGGGAGACTTTATCAGCCTTGGAGAAACCTCGATCAAGCCCCGCACGCCTACCGGGATATCGCTTGTATTATACACCAAATGACGTGTATCTCCCTCGAAGGCGATACCGGAACCGGGAGTCAACTCCCAGCCTTCTCCCTTCGCTACAAACACGCTATCCCGTATCTCATAGCGTACCCATGGAGCCACCTCGAAGGTGATCCCGCCTTTCAGCGTATCGTTCTCCACCACTTTTACCTGTGAAATCTGAGGATGCTTGAAGTCTATACTGAAATTCTTCAAGACACAATTCCTCGAATCCAGCAAAGAGACCGGCAACATCCTGCCGTGGAAGATTAACTCCGAGCCTTGCCCGTCGAACACCATATTCTTCATCCCCTCGAAAGGCAAACCTACTTTCTTCGGATTCATTTGATCATGATTCGAGATGAAATAGACACGCTCCGCCGCGCTATCGGGATAAAACTCATAGCGGCCCTTAGGCAAGGTCACCACAATTGTCTGGTTTTCCTCGCATTTCTCCCGTATCTGCTCCAATGCCCTCGCCATAGCGGGCGCATTATCCACATTCTCGACCGGGGATAAACCATAAGCCGACAAATCATACCTCCGTTCCGTAGAACAAGCGCTTCCAAACAGGGAATAAAGCAGGACAACTGCCCCCCATAGATACCATTTCATAGAAAATCAATTAAATATATCCGCGAAGGTATGTATTTTACAGGGTAAGCGCACTAAAAACAGACAATAACTTTCCGTCTCATGAATCCTATCACGAATCTCCTATAATAGCAGCCTGAGTTTTCTCCTAATAAAACAAAAGTTTCCTCAGTAAGAAACTTTTGTTTCCCTATATAGAAACGAAAGTTTTTCCTTGAAGAAACTAAAGTTTTCCGTATAAGAAATTTAGAAAAACTGCAATAGGCTGATAATCAATTAAAGTACAAAAAGAAACAGCTACCCTTTCCATTCTCGGATTCTACCGAGATATGGCCGCCATGCAAGGTGATTATTTGCTTACAGATGCTTAAACCGATACCCGAGCCGGAGGGCTTGGTGGTAAAGAAAGGTACAAAAACCCGGTCGATAACCTCGGGTAAGACACCGATACCGTTGTCTCGCACGGTAAAGACGAGTTCGTTTCCCTCCCGCTGAGCCGCCACGATAATCTCGGGGTTTGGCTTTTCCGCACAAGCCTCACAAGCATTCTTCAGTAAGTTCAAGAAGACCTGCTCCATCTGCGCCCGATCCGCGAACCATTCCAGAGGCTCGTCCGGCAAGCGGAAACGGATAGAAGGCTCAGGGCACAAACGCCTTAAATCCGAAAAGAAATCTTTCACTAAGATACGGGTCTTTACCGGAGAGGCGATCCGGGTCAATCTCCGGTAATTCTCAACGAAATCCAGCAACCCTTTACTCCGGCGATGGATGACATTCACCCCATGCTGGATATACGAACGATTCCGGACATCATCCGGATCTGCTTTACAACGTTTACTCAAGGTCTCGGACAACGAGATAACGGGTGTGATGGAGTTCATGATCTCGTGCGTCAAGACACGGATCAATTTCTGCCAAGCCTCCATCTCATTCCGCTCCAAGGTAGAATGGATGTTCTTCAAGCTGACGATCCAACGCTCGCAACCTCGCAAGTCGATACGAGTGGCATCGATCGCCCAATCTTGCGGAACGGATGGTTTTCCGTAACGCACCACCGTCTTCCCCGCCTTGATAGCCTCCAAGAACTCATTGGGTAACCGACACCTCGTATCCAGCAACGCGTCGGCGGCCCGGTTCTTCCATTCAATAGCCCCTTCCCTGTCAGTAACGAGTACGGCAGTGTCCACCTTATTCAACAGACTCTCAAAATACTGCCGCCTTACCTCCTCGTCCATCAATCGGCCACGCAAAGATCGCAGGGCCTCGGACAAATCGTCCGCCAACTCCCGCATCACCTTATCCTCATAAGGTGAACGAACGATCTGGATCAAGTCTTGCTGCCGCAAGCAATCCACCACATAACGCCAATACTTCACCTGCCGCATCTGTATGAAATAAAGATGAATCGAGAAATACAAGATCGCGATCCCGCAAAAAGTAGGACAAAAGATAATCTCCTCATGCACGCAATAGAACAGGACTCCCGTAGACAAGACGATGCCTACGATGTGCGAGATGACCGTGAACGCATACGATCTCATAAGCCGAACTTCTCTATTTTACGATACAAGGAAAAACGGGTGATACCCAATAGCTCGGCGGCATAGCTCATATTGCCATTGCTTTGCCGCAAGGCGCGCTCAATGATTTTCCGCTCGGCTTGCTCTAGATTCAAATCAGGGTCCGGTTCCTTCTTTCGCTCGTACGAGGCCGTATAGAGAGGGAAATCATCCGGTCTCAGTACCGTGCCCTCGTTCAAGATCACGGCTCGCTCCAAAACATGCTGCAACTCCCGGACATTACCGGGCCAAGGGTATTTCATCAGCTTACTCCCCGTCTCCCGGCTCAACCCTTTGATCGTTTTCTTGTATTTCCGGCTATACAGCCTCTGGAAATGATCGGCCAGCATCAAGATATCCTCTCCCCGCTCACGCAGCGGTGGTATGGCTATCTCTATGGTATTGATCCGATAGAGCAAGTCTTGCCGGAAACTCCCCTCGCTCACCAGCTGACGCAGATTGGCGTTGGTGGCGCAGATCAAACGGACATCGATCGAGATCGGTTCCACCGCTCCCAAACGGGTGATATGACGTTTCTCTATAGCTGTCAGCAATTTAGATTGCATCGGCAAAGATAGATTCCCGATCTCGTCCAGAAAGAGCGTACCGCCGGAAGCCATCTCCATACGTCCCGGCTTGGATCTTCGGGCATCCGTGAAGGCACCTTTCTCATAGCCGAACAACTCACTCTCAAATAATTGTTCCGGGATGCTTCCCAAATCGATCGTCACGAAAGCATCGTCACGCCGGGGCGAGTAATGCCTCAACAAACGAGCCACCAAATCCTTTCCCGTACCGCTCTCGCCGGTAATCAATATATTCGCGTCGGTCTCCACAAGTTTGTAGATCGTGTCTTTTACCTTCAGCATAGCCGGCGACTCACCTATCAATTCCGGCAATGTGTCGTCCTCCTTCATGGCTTTCATTTGCTCTCGCAAACGTCCTACCTCCTTACGGGAATGGCTCAATCGAATGCCCGACGAGAGGGTAGCCAGTAACTTCTCCGTTTCCCACGGCTTGGAGATGAAATCGGTAGCTCCTACCTTAATGGCCTTGACCGCCTTCTCTATATCCGAATAGGCCGTCATGAAGATCACGACCGCTTGCGGATCGATCTCCAAGATTTGTCCCAAATACTCAAAACCCTCCTGCCCGCTCACGGCATCCCGATGGAAATTCATATCCAGCAAGACCACGTCCGGTTGAAACGTCCGCATGAAATACTCGATGCGTGCCGGTTGTGTCGTTACCTTCACCTTTTGCATGTACGGCTCCAACAGTAAGTTCAATGCGAACAACACATCCTTATTATCGTCGATGATCAATATTTTCCCCTTTTCTTCCATACGGACAAAGATAAAGGGAATAAAGACAGCTTGTACGTGCATTATCGCACAAAAAATGTACGCTATCGCACTACATGAAGAAATACAGATTTTTCTATGATTCTATTTTCTAATACGTTACATTTATGGCATAATATTTGAGTCGGATTCAGCGAAATTGAGTCATCAGCGATATCATCAAAAAACGGAATTGCCATGTTAATACATTACTGTGTCATTGCCTTCAAAAACATCTGGAAGTATAAAGTCAGCGCCTCCATCAGTATCCTAGGGCTGGCTTTCGCCCTCGTCTGTTTCGTGCCCATACTCTATTGGATGGATCATGAGACCACTTACGATTCTTTCTACAAGGATTCCGAATCCATCTACCGTGTCTATAGCGCCGAGAAACAATCCGGTAAAGTGAACAAAGGAGCCTCGAAAGGTATCGAGAATAGCTTACGAGAGCAAGTCCCAGCTATCGAAGCCTCCACCACGCTTATGCTTTCAACCGAAAACTGCCGTACCCAAGCGACTCCTTATATCCAAATGAATATGCTTTATACGGACAGCACGTTCCTAGAGGTATTCCCGCAAACTTTTGTTTGTGGAGAAATGAATCATCCGCTACAAATCGTAAACAACATGATCTTGAGCGAACGTACGGCGGTCCGTCTATTTGGCGACGCGGAAAAGGCGATCGGGCAACCGATACACACCTTGATGAGAGCCTCCTTACCTCCCTACATCGTCACGGCTGTGGTGAAAGACCCATCACCCCATACCAATCTACCGTTCGACGCGATCATCAACCATAACATGATACAGCATTTCTCCCAGTTACCTCCAGAGGCACAATGGAGCTTCTTCGTGATGGACTTATACGTGAAACTCCATCCAAGCTCAGACCCAAAAGCCTTCGCCAATCAACTAAAAGAGCTACCTGAACGTATCGGGGTGAACAAGGAGATCGAGTTGCGAACACTCCCCATCCGTGAGATCCGGCATCATCTGAATGAAGATACACCCTTCACCTTAAATTTCATCGGCTTGTTTGTCGTATCTGGTGCCCTATTATTGTTTGCCGCCCTCTTCAATTTCTTGAATTCCTATATGGATCTCTTTCGGCAACGTGTGCGGGAATGGCGTTTACGGACGGTCAACGGCGCAACGAGAAAGCAATTGATCGAACAAATGTCTGTCGAACTAGGCTGTTCCGTACTTGCATCCTTGTTGGTAGCCTTGATCTTCATAGTCCAAGTCAAGCCGCTTTTCGCCCGATGGCTGGAGATTGATTTGGAGATGGGCCGGTTCCTGTTTCTTTTCGCAGGGGTAGGTATAGGTACATTCCTCATCCTCCAATGTGCAGGATTAGTATTCTTCGGGCAGTTCAGCCATACGGCAACCACCTCGCTCGTTCCCAAAGAGACAGTCAAACCCCTTTTGTTACGCCGCATGGCCGTGACCTTACAATTGATGATCAGTATCCTGTTCATCGTAGCATCACTGGTTGTCATGGAGCAAATGCGATTCGTAAATCAAAAAGATTTAGGTTTCGATCCAAAAGGCCTTATCCAACTATCCGGCTTCGTAGACGTATCCGGGAAAATAGAATCCACGTTGATGCAAGAGTTAAGTGCCCTGCCGCAAGTCAAAAGTTTCACCGACACGAACTTTAAGCCTCAACATCATGTCGATCCCATGGCGATCTTCACGAATGTGGAATGGGAGGGAAAACCGCTGGACACAAAGGTGGACTTCCACCTCTATGGAACCGATCACCGATTTGGTGAGACCTTCGACCTAAAGATGTTAATGGGCCGGTGGTGGACAGAAGGCAACGAACTTAGTGTCGTGCTCAACGAGTCGGCGGTTCGTGCCATGGGCTTACAAGACCCAGTCGGCAGCATCATCCGTATGCCGTGGTGGTCAGATTTCAGCGTGATCAAAGAATACGAGATCGTCGGTGTCGTCAACGATTTCCATGCGCTATCTTTCCGGGAAAGTATTCATCCGATGCTATTCATTCCTTCGGGTGGACTGGTGAATAATCTGTATATCCGGGTCATACCGGGCGAGGAAGGAAACATCGCCCACCATATCACGGAGCTACTGCCCAAGATAGACCCGACATTAGCGGATACCCGGATCACCCCGATCGGAACGCTTTACGATCAACTGAACCAATCCGAGATCGTCGGGTTGAAGATCTTCTCGTTCCTTGCTTTCGCTTGTTTGCTAATCTCCTTGTTCGGCATCTACGCCGTCGCTACAGCCTCCACGAAACGGCGGCGTAAAGAGATCGCTATCCGGAAAGTAGTAGGCTCGAAAGCCTCCGAGATCATTTTCTTGTTCTTCAAGGAATACATGCGATTAATTGTCATCGCCGGAATCATCGCTTTCCCGATCAGCTATCTCGTCATGAACTACTGGTTGCAAGGCTACGCCTATCGCATCCAAATCCAGATCTGGTGGTTGGTGGGAATATTCATCACCATTACCAGCATGGTTCTAGGTACGATACGTGAACAGGTATGTAAGGCAGCCAATGAGAATCCGTCGGAAGTCATCAAGAGTCAATGAATGCCTATGAAAACTACAGACTATTCACGATCAGCTTGATAATACCAAGGATTTTATGTAAGTTCGCGATTCCTAAATATATAATAGAATATGGAACATCCATTGAATATTTACAACACGCTTACGAGAAAGAAGGAGCAATTCATACCCCTGCACGAGCCGCATGTAGGTATGTACGTATGTGGCCCCACGGTTTATGGTGACGCCCACTTGGGACACGCACGTCCGGCGATCACGTTCGACTTGCTATTCCGTTACCTTACCCACCTAGGATATAAAGTGCGTTATGTACGTAATATAACGGATGTAGGGCATCTGGAGCACGACGCCGATGATGGGGAGGATAAGATCGCCAAGAAGGCACGGCTAGAACAGTTGGAGCCGATGGAAGTGGTTCAATATTACCTCAATCGTTATCATCAAGCGATGGATGCGCTGAACGTACTTCCTCCCAGCATCGAGCCGCACGCTTCCGGACATATTATCGAACAAATCGAGTTAGTCAAGAAGATTCTGGATAACGGCTACGCTTACGAAAGCCAAGGCTCCGTCTATTTCGACGTTGAGAAATATAATAAAGATCATAAATACGGCATCCTCTCGGGTCGCAATATCGAGGATATGTTGAATACGACCCGTGCGTTGGACGGGCAGGACGAGAAGCATAACGCCATCGACTTCGCCCTTTGGAAATGCGCCCAGCCGGAGCATATCATGCGTTGGCCGTCTCCGTGGAGCGACGGCTTCCCCGGTTGGCACTGCGAATGTACCGCTATGGGCAAGAAATACCTCGGGGAGCATTTCGACATCCACGGGGGTGGCATGGACTTGATCTTCCCGCACCATGAATGCGAGATCGCGCAAGCCGTGGCTTCCCAAGGGGATGACATGGTTCATTATTGGATGCACAACAATATGATCACCATCAACGGGCAGAAGATGGGTAAATCATTAGGTAATTTCATCACACTGGAGCAATTCTTCACGGGTGATCATCCCTCCTTGCAACAAGCGTATTCCGCCATGACCATCCGTTTCTTCATCCTGCAAGCGCATTACCGCAGCACGGTTGATTTCAGCAACGAGGCTTTACAGGCTGCCGAGAAGGGCTTGTCACGCTTGATGGAGGCATACGGACATTTGATGAAGTTGAAACCGTCCGCTACCTCTACCGTAGACACGAAAGGTCTTCGTGAGAAATGTTTCGAGGCCATGAATGACGATTTGAACTCACCGATCGTGATTTCTCATCTATTCGATGCCGCCCGTGCGATCAATTCGATAAAAGACGGTAAGGCTACCATAACCGAGGAGGACCTGAAAGAATTACAAGAGGTATTCCACTTGTTCTTGTTCGACATCCTAGGTATGAAAGACGAGGCTTCCGCCAGTGGTAACAGCTATGAGACTTTTGGCAAGGCCGTAGACTTATTATTATCCATCCGCCAGCAAGCCAAGGCGAATAAAGACTGGGCTACCTCCGACAAGATCCGTAACGAATTAATCGCGATGGGATTCGAGATAAAGGATACCAAGGATGGTGCGGAATGGAAACTAAGCAAATAATCCACCAAGCGAATAGTAAGAGGTTATGACAATCCATGAATTTCTTCAAGGCGATAAATTCGCCTTGCTTGCGGGCGTTGAATTATTAGAAACGGGCAACGGTTACGCCAAGGCGCGTATGCTCATCAAGCCCGAACATTTAAATGGTGGAGGCGTATGTCAAGGTGGGGCGATCTTCACGTTGGCGGATCTGGCTTTCGCCGCGGCGACTAATAGCCACGCACGCCTGACATTATCCATTACCTCAAACATCAATTTCTTTAAGGCGGAGAGTAAGGGATATTTATATGCGGAAGCGAAAGAAGCGTTCAGCCATAAGAGACTGGCGAATTGCGAAGTCCGTATCACCAATGAAGCCGGAGAATTAATCGCGACTTTTAATGGTACAGGTTACCGCAAAGACACGGAATTACCCTTCACTCCGTTGGTTTAAAAAAGAAATTCTATAAAAAGGGGCTGTCCAAAAAGTGTGACAGCCCCTTTTGCTATTGTTTATTTCGGT
>OGON01002008.1_pt1 | contig 13067 bp, 10 predicted proteins | sample 1552671 | NCBI WGS metagenome assembly OGON01 (sample SAMEA2580136, study PRJEB22360) | human gut metagenome | biome: human gut; feature: human-associated habitat; material: faeces | place: Denmark | collected 2008/2010 | reverse complement strand
TCGCTTCGGTATAAAGGCGACGAATTTCGACATCGCAACTCTCAGCACCTATACGAAGTCATCGACCGGCGGCGGATATGCGGACAGAAAGAGCGACTGGGACAGCTACGGAATATCCGTCACTAACGGCGTTCTGACGATAAAGAACAAGAACGGCACAAGGACATTTTACAGCAAGAAAAAATACCAGAGCGTGACGGGCGTCAAGCTCAGCGCAACGGAAGCCAAACTCAGAGTCGGTCAGACTAAAGTGCTCACCGCCACTGTTATCCCCGCCGACGCATATGACAAGGACTACACCTGGTCGAGCGACGATCCGTCGATAGCGGAGGTCGCGGGCGGCATAGTAGTGGCGAAAAAAGAGGGCACGACAAATATCAGAGTTACCACAAAGGACGGCAACCGCGTGGCGGTCTGCAAGGTGACGGTATATATCGACCATGTCACGGGCGTTACCCTGAACTCGTCCTCGCTCAGCCTGACGGTCGGCGATTCGAGGCAGCTCCGGGCGACAGTAGCTCCGCGCAATGCGGCGAATCAGAAAGTCACATGGTCGAGCAGCAATAGCAATGTAGCGTCTGTCTCGAGCTCAGGGCGCGTCACGGCAAAGGCGAAAGGCACCGCCGTGATAACCGTAAAGACCGAGGACGGAAACAAGACCGCTTCATGCACCGTGACGGTCAAGAACCCGACCCTCGCAGCCGTTGCGGCGGCGCAGGTGTCGAACAACGGCACCGCCGCGCCGCAGATACACGCGTCGGCGCTCGTCTCCGGCGGAACGGGGAAATATACTTCTTATAAAATAAAGATATTTTTGAACGGCGCACTCGTGGCGGAAAAAGCGGAAAAGAGTATGTCATATACCCCGAAAACCAGCGGAATGTACACAGTGGAAGTCACCGTCACCGACTCCGACGGGGAGACGGCGAGCGGAAAGATGCTCATAAATGTATCTGTAGTCGAGCCGACCGAGAAGCCCACGGAGAAGCCGACCGAGAGGCAGACGGAAAAGCCTACGGAGAAACCGACAGAAAAGCCAACGGAAAAACCGTCCGACGAGCCGATAAATCCGATCCCGTCGGAGCCGGCAGATCCCGTGACCGAGCCGGCAGTCCCCGTGACCGAGCCGGCAACGGAAGCACCGCTCGCTCCCGAGCCCGCACTGGACTGAATATAAAGCACAAATAAAAAAGACTGTCGCAGATTTATTCTGCGGCAGTCTTTTGCTCATTTTATGCCTGGTAAGTCCCCATAAAGCTGTTGACATCGCTCTCGCATGAGCGCATGGCGAGTATCGTCTGCTCGAAGAGCTTTTCAAGCTCCCAGCCGAGCCTCTCCGCACCCGTGCGGATAACGTCGCGTGAGCAGCCCGCGGCGAACTTTTTATCTTTGAACTTCTTCTTGAGGCTCGAGACCTCCATGTCCATCACGCTCTTTGACGGGCGCATCAGCGCCGCCGACCAGATAAGCCCTGTCAGCTCGTCCGCCGCGAAGAGCACTTTTTCCATCTCGTGAACAGGCTCGACATCGACGCAGATGCCGTAGCCGTGGGAGCAGATTGAATATATCATGTCGTCGCCGACTCCGCCCGCCTTGAGTAGCTCTGGAGCTTTCTTGCAGTGCTCCTCCGGATAGAGCTCGAAGTCGATGTCGTGCAGCAGACCGACTATGTCCCAATATTCCTCCTCGTCCACATAGCCGAGCTCCTTTGCGTACCAGCGCATAACGCCCTCGACGGTCAGCGCGTGGCGAATGTGAAACGGGTCTTTGTTGTATTTTTTCAGAAGCTCAAACGCTTCGTCCCTCGTGATCTTGCTCTCTCTCATTTTTGTCGTCTCCTTGCATTTTGCGCATTATTGCGCGAGTTTTCACAATTATATCACTTGCTTGGTAGGCTTTCAACTATATGCGCGGCTTTATGTCGAGATTGACAAGCGCGCTCTGATTTATCGAAAACAGCAGATCAACAAGCTCATTTTCGTCAATGCAGTAGTCCGAGCGTATCCATTGGATAATAACGCCCGTGCTGCCGTTGAGAATATATGAGTAGATATATTGCTCCTGCTCCTTCGGAAAAACGATGTTCAGGTTCTCAATAAACTGAATTATCGACTGCTGCATGAATTTTGAACGGAACGCGGGGTCAACCGAGTCGACAAGCAGCGTGCGGAACGGCTTGTCGTTTTCTTTGATATACATTAGAAATGAAAGCAGATATCTGTGCGCGCCGAGGTCGTTTTCCGCGCCTATTTTCTTTAAGTGATCCTGAGTCGCGTCGAGCAGCTCGTTTTCGACCTCTTCGAGCAGCTCTTTCGGTTCGGAGTAGTGCGCATAAAAGGTCGAGCGGTTGAGTTCGGCGCGCTCGCATAATTCTCTTACGGATATTTTTGCTACCGAGCCTTTCTCGCCCAGGAGATCCATCAGCGCGTTTTTGAGCAATATTTTTGAAAGTCTCGTGCGCTGGTTATTTTTGATGTTCATATTATCCCACCATTTTCAGATGATTTTGTCGGTTTCATAACAGCGATTAACAAAACTGATGATTGTTAATCCGACACGATGTAGATATAATAGTAGTGTAATATGAAATCTTTCAATTGTCAAGGAGACCTTAACCTTTCTGTCTCCAATGATTTTATCGCCTGCGGAAAACGGCGCGTTACGGAAAGCTTCAGACGGAATCCGAGGACGCGCCGAAACCGCAGCGACAACTATATAAGAAATTCATTCAGCCTTTTAACATTTTAGCCGCGCCGACCCTATGGGGTCGGTTTACGGCTCAAATCATATAAAAAGCACCGCAAGCGCATAAAGCTGTGGCAAAGGCAGCTGCAAATATATTTTTATATCCATAAGATAAAATAAATGAAGGAGTTCTCGTGATGGCAAAAGCAAAATTTTTTGAAAAGCGGGCGCTTGATTCGCGCCTGACCTCGCCCGATGTTACGGCGAAGGAGAAGTGGCTGGGCTATTTGTTAGGCCCGTCCGGTGCACTGCTTTTAAACGCCGTGCTCGCGACCTACCTCAATGTCTATTATACCGATGTCCTAAACCTCACCACCGTGTGGGGCGGCGCGTTCCTAGCGGTGTTCCCGATAGTGTCGAAGATAATCGACGCTATAACAAATATAGTCATGGGCTATATCATCGACCGCACGCGCACAAAACAGGGCAAGGCGCGCCCTTGGCTGCTGATCTCCGCGCCGCTTGTCGCCGTGACAGGCATATTGCTCTTCACAGTCCCCTCGGGCAATCAGACGGTGCAGGTGATATGGGTCATGCTCTCGTATAATCTGTTTTATTCGTTCGCTTATACAATTTATAACATGAGCCACAATCTTATGGTTCCGCTCTCGACGAGAAACACGGAACAGCGCGGTTCGCTCTCGGTTTTCAATCAGATATCGACCATCATGATGAGCGGCATAATCGTCGCGCTCATCTTCCCCATGCTCATCATGCCGCAGCTCGGCGTTGACAAATCAAAGTGGATAGTTACGATGAGTATTCTCTCGTGCATCGCGCTGCCGCTGACGCTCATGGAGTATTATTTCACCAAGGAGCGCATCACTCTCGAAGGCGGCGAGCAGAAAAAAGAGAGCGTCGCAATGGTAACTCAGCTCAAGGCGATTTTCAGCGATAAATATATGATAATAATTTTCATATATTTTCTTATTTTCACCGTCGGCTCGACCATCAAAAACATCTCGCTCGTTTATTTCTCGAACTATGTCCTCGGTACATATAACGACGGCAAGACCCAGACCATGCTATCCGTTATCGGCGGCATCCCGATGGGCATCGGCATTTTCGCCGTCTGGCCGCTCGCGAAAAAATTCGGCAAGCGCAACTTAACGGCAATCGGCTTTATTTTCTATGCAGTTGGCTCGGCTATATGCTGGCTCGCGCCGACGAATATGGTAATAGTGCTTATCGGCCAGTTTATAAAGAACATAGGCGGTCTGCCGTGCTCTTATGTGTTCATGGCGCTGTTCGCGGATGTGCTCGACCATGTCGAGTGGAAAAACGGCTTCAGGTGCGACGGCATCGCGATGTCGATATATAACACGATCGCCGTCGCGAGCGTCGGAATTTGCACGGGCGTATTCAATCTTATTCTCTCGAAATCCGGCTATGTCGCGCCCTATCTCGATGCGGCGGGTCAGCTCATCGCCGTGCAGTCGGAGAGCGTCAAGAGCGCGATAACATTTACTTTCGTAGGGCTTGAGACGATAACCGGCATAGTCCTTGCGATACTTCTGCTGTTTTTGAATGTCGAAAAGAATATCGCCAAGGAGCAGGAGGAGATAAAGCAGAGAAACGGGGAGACGACAGAATGAAAGCCGTAAAGCTTAAAACAGAGTATCTCAAAAACCCGTTGGGGATAGATATAAAGAACCCGCGCTTCATGTGGAACTGCGAGGGCGGGAAGGCGCAGAGCGCATATAGACTAATCGCTTCCGACACGCGCGGCAATATTCTATGGGACAGCGGCAAGGTCGAATCTTCACAGATGAGTTTTATTCCGTATCCGCTTGACACTCCGTCGCGCCTGAGAGTGAACTGGAAAGTGAAGCTCTGGGACGAAAACGGGCTTAAGGGCGAGTGGAGCGAGCCGGCATTCTTCGAGATCGGGCTCAGAAACGCCTCAGATTGGAGCGCGAAGTGGATAACAGGAAACTATAATGTAAACAGAAAACAGCGTTACCCGGTCGACTGCTTCAAAAAAGAGTTCGAGTGCAAAAAGCCGATTTTATCTGCGCGGCTCTATATGACCGCCTGCGGACTCTATTCAGCCGGGATTAACGGCGTTGATTTTTCAATGCCGCTCGCGCCCGGCATCACGGAATACAGAAAGCGCATACAGTATCAGACATATGACGTGACTTCTCTCCTGCACGAGGGCGAAAATACAATCTGCGCCGAGCTTGCCGACGGCTGGTACAGGGGCAGCGTCGGCGCGTGGGGGCTCAAAAATCAGTATGGCACCGAGACAAAACTGCTCGCTCAGCTCGAGATAAAATATACAGACGGCACGGCGCAGACGGTTGTGTCGGACGGCTCCTGGCTCTGGAGCAGCGACGGCGCGATACGCTTCGCCGACAACAAGGACGGCGAGCGGGTCAACGCAAATATGACGCCGTCATACAGCGGTCACGCGAAAGAGACGAAGTGCAAAGTCGTGCCGAGCGCGTCGAATAATTTCCCGATAGCCGAAAAAGAGCGCTTCAAACCTCAATTATCCGTCACCCCTAGCGGGAAAAAGCTGCTCGACTTCGGACAGAATATAGCGGGCTATGCCGAGTTTGAGATAAACGCCCGCGAGGGGCAGAAAATAATTCTCGAATTCGGCGAGCTGCTGCACGACGGCGAGCTTACGCTCGAAAACATACAGTGCAAGAACAAGCATAAGACAACGCCTCTGCAGAGAGTCGAATACATCTGCAAAGAGGGCAAAAATCATTACAAGACGAAGTTCGCGATATTCGGTTTTCAGTATGTCAGCGTCGACACGGATATAGATATCGACCCGGAGAACTTTACCGCCATAGCCGTCTATTCCGATATGGATGAGACGGGGTATTTCAACAGCTCCAACGAATTGCTCAATAAATTCGTCGAAGCGACAAAGTGGTCGGCAAAAGGCAACTCGACCGATCTGCCGACAGACTGCCCGACCCGCGAACGCCACGGCTGGACGGGCGACGCGCAGATATTCTGCAAAACCGCGAGCTATCTTTTTGACTATGCGCCATTTGCCGAAAAATTTGTGCGCGATATGTGCGACGAACAGCTCAAAAACGGCGATTTCCGCCAGATAGCCCCACGCGGCGGTGTGGATTTCTATATGACTTTTATGGACGGCTCGGCGGGCTGGTCCGACGCAGGCGTGTTTATCCCGTACAGGCTCTATAAGCAGTACGGCGACAGAAAGATTCTCGAACGCTTCTATCCCAACATGCGCGCCTTTGCCGAATATAAAATAAAGACCCTCGGCAAGTGGTATCCGACCGCCCTGCCGACGGGAGTGGGACTCAAAAATTTCCGCAACATTTCGAATTACCGCCAGTCCTACGGCGAATGGGCGGAACCTGCCGATGTCAAGGCGCTTAAATTTACGGATTTTGTCAACCCGAATCCAGAGGAGACAACGGCTTACATAGTCTATATGCTCGAAACGATGGCTGATATAGCCCGCGTCCTCGGTAAGGATAGCGACAGAAAGCTCTATGAGAAAAATGCCGCAAGGGCAAGAAAGGGCTACAGTGCGCTCGTCTCCACAAAAAAATTCTCGCTCGATACCGGTCGCCAGGCGAAGCTTGTGCGCCCGCTTTATATCGGTCTGCTGAACGAAAAGCAGTCGGAATACGCGAAAAAGCGGCTCATAAAAGCTCTTGATAACTACTCATGGCGGCTCGGCACGGGCTTTCTCTCGACTCCGCTGATACTGAGCGTTCTGGCAGATATCGATATTGAATATGCCTACCGCCTGCTCGAAAACGAGCAGATGCCCGGCTGGCTGTTCATGCCCAAGAACGGCGCGAACACCGTCTGGGAGTCGTGGGAGGGCACCGCGGCGCAGGGCGGCATAGCCTCGCTCAACCACTATTCAAAGGGCGCGGTGTGCGAGTGGCTGTTCGGCACGATGTGCGGAATAAATGTCGCGGGGGAGAACAAATTCAAAATAGCCCCGCGCCCGGGCGGGCATTTCGAGTTCGCCGAGGCGAGCTATGACAGCGTATACGGAAAAATATTCGTGCGCTGGGACAAAACTGACGGGGGATACAAATATAAAATATCCGTCCCGTCGAACTGCCAAGCGGATATAATTCTGCCCGACGGAAGAAAACAGACCGTCGGAGCGGGTGAATATGAATTCTGAGGAGGAAAATCCATGAAAAGATCGATAGCTGCCGTTATGGCGATTCTTGTTCTGCTTGTGTCGCTGCTGTGCGCGTGCAAAAAGGACGACACAAAAACAACTGCAGACACCACCGTCGAAGCACAGACGAGCGCGGACGGACAGATTATTGAAGACACAACAGCCCTGCCCGAGGACAGCACCGCGCAGGGGGACGAGACGGACGAGACTCAGTCAGCCGACCCCGCAAAGCCCGGCGAGACAAGCGCACAGGTCACTGCCGCACCCTCAAAGAGCATAAAAGACTGGAATAAAGCTGAGATAATCGTCTATTTCAACGCCGGCGCGAACAGAGTCAAGTACGGCGCAAAATCTGTCACCCGCAACTATACCGAGACGAAGAATGATGCGGACAAGACCGAGCTCCCGAAAGCCATAGATGCAGTCGGCAAGAGCGCGATGAAAATTTTCATGAAGCGCGACGATAAAGCTCTCGTCATGACGAGCAAAGAGGATATCAAAGCAGTGTTCCCCGTCGGCGGCAAGGATTGGGTCAGCAAGCTCACAGTATCAGATGTCAAGAGCGCAAAGATAGAGGACAAGGGCAGCGAATATCAGATAACCCTGACCTTCGGCACTGAGGTCAATCCCTCCGGCGAAAAAGGCTATGCCGCAGCGTTCGGCGTGCTCACCGCCGACGTGGTAAACTTCGACTATCCCGGCCTCTCGCTCACCGACCAGAAATTCACCTATTATAACGGAACGATAGTAGCAAGATTCAGCAAGCCTACCGGCAACTTAGTCTATGCCCACTATGACTATCCCGTTATTATTGAACTGACGGCGCACCTGCTCGGCTCAAACACGAGAGTAAAAGTCGGCATGACAACAATAAACGACTTCACGATAAAATATTAAAAGTTACATCCGAAAAACAAAATGTCCCGCACGGAAACGTGCGGGGCGTTTTGCGTATATTTTTATTTGAGCGAGTTGCCGGCGCTGAACGCCTTTGCGACTGCCTCGCCGAGGACAACATAGGTGTTGTTGAACGGGTCGAAGGTTATCGGCTGCGCCTTTGAAACATCGACATTTCCGTTTTCGTCGAGCACGCGCTCGTCAACGCAGACGTTGACTATTTCGCCGACCATGCGCCCGGTGGTTGCATCATAGCTCTTGAGCCTGCACTCTGCGGCGATGGGCAGCTCTTCAATCAGCGGCGCGTCAACAAATTTCGATTTGACGGCGTGGAATCCCGCCTTTTTAAATTTATCGGGCGTATTCCCTGCGGAAACAAGACCGACATAGTCGCAGGCGGCAGTGTGTTCGAGGTCGGCCATGCTCACGGTGAATGCCTTTCTCTCGAGGATATTCTTCGTGGACTTGTGACCCGCGCTTATGCACATGGATATCTCATTGCCGCCGCTGATGCCGCCCCATGCGGCGTTCATAGCGTCGGGGTTGCCGTCCTTGTCGTAGGAACTGAGGATAAGCACCGGCTGCGGATAGGTGAATGGCTTTGCGCCGAAATCTTTTCTCATGATAATTCCTCCTTTGATTTGACTTTATTATAGAACCTGAAGTCGGCTTTAAGTCAAGGAAAAACGAAAAAAGTTTACAAATAAAAACAGCCCCGGACTCAACATCCGGGACTGAATAAAAATCTATTAGTCTCTCTCTTTTTCGAACGAGATAACTTTTCCGCTCTTCGCGTTTATCTTGTACTCATACTCGAATCCGCCGCATTTGAATTCAACATCGTAGTGCGCGGTGAGCGAGTCGGTGTCAAGCTCGGTTTTGAGCTCCGTGACCTGAGCCTCGGTGAGACCCGCATGGTCGAGTGCGGCTTTCTTCGCGGCATCCGCAGAGATATATTTCGAGGGGTCGGCGGGCTTGGAATCGTCAAGCTCGCGGTCGAAGTCGATTATTCTGCCGTTCTTCGCGTTGACCTCGACTTCATACTCATATCCGCCGGAAACGAACTCGATATCATAGTGCGGGGTGCGGTCGTCAATATCAAGCTCAGCTTTGGTGAATGTGACCTTTGAAGCGTCGAGAGAAGCTCTCTTGAGCGCGGCGGCCTTTGCCTCCTCAACGGAGATGAACTTTGATGTGTCAACTGCGGGCTTCTTATCCTCGCGCTCGCGGTCGAACTCGAGAATCTTTCCGCTCTTTGCGTCTATCTCGAACTCATATTCATATCCGCCCGAGACAAATTCTATATCATAATGCGGGGTGCGGTCGTCCACGTCAAGCTCCGCTTTCTTGAAAGTGACCTTTGAAGCGTCGAGGGAAACTTTCTTGAGGGCTATTGCCTTCGCCTCGTCGATGCTGATATAGCCGGAGACATCGGGCTGGGGCTTTGAGGGTTTCGAGGGGTCGGCGGGCTCGACTTCTTTTTTAAGAATGCTGCCGTCTGCGACCGCTATCTCGTAGTCGTATTCGTTAGCTCCGGCGATGAACTCGATATCATAGTGGGCGACAAGATCGTCGCTGTCGAGCTTTGCTTCGGTGAACTTCGCGTCGGCTCTTGCAACGCCCGCATCGGCGACTGCAATGTCTATCGCGGCGTCAAGGCTTATCTTCACTTCCTGCTGGATCTGTCCGGAGTTGCCCGAGCCCGTGTCGGGCTTATCCTGCGGCGGCGCGAACGCAGAGAAGATAGCCATAATGACTGACATGAGCGCGACTCCGATGGATTTGAAAATACTTGCAAACATAGTATCTGTCCTTTCTTATCGGGATCGTGTCCCTTAGTACACCCATATAATAACCCGCGAAAATTAAAGAAAGATTAGAGCGCAAAAATTTTTCGGAAAGTTTGAAGTCCGTAAAACAGTGTGCTGTGATGTTGATAAATTGGGATTTGTCCATCCCCGATGTCAAACAATATAAAATAACAAAACCGATTGCAGCAGAAAATCTACTGCAACCGGTTCATTTATTTATGCTGTTATACCGTCGTCAAAAGGTTACGGTAAACTCGCTTCCCTCGCCGTAAACGGAGGAGGCGGAGACTTTTCCGCCGTGGAGTGCCGCTATCTGGCTGACGAGCGAGAGCCCCAAGCCGAATCCGCTTTCGCGGCTGCGGGATTCGTCCGCGCGGTAGAATCTGCCCCATATCTTCGGCAGATCCTCTTCTTTTATCCCGATTCCGTCATCCTTCACCGAGAGCACGATGCCGCTGTCCTTTTTGAGCCTGACTTCAATGTGCCCGCCGTCTCTGCCGTATTTGACGGCGTTTGAGAGCAGATTTTCGAGCATCAGCGATATCAGCTGCGTCTGCGCGGGGATTATAATATTGTCTTCGATGTCCGCAGTGAGCATGATGTTCTTCGCGGGAACAAAATCGGCGCATGTTTTTTTGACGAGCTCGCTTAAGTCGGTGTCCTCGAGCTTGTAGCGCTTGTCGCCCTGCTCGGTGCGCGAGAGCGTCAGCAGAGCCGTGACGAGCTTCGTCATCTTGTCCGTCTGCTCGTCTATCGACGAAAGCGCTTCGAGCATATCTTCTTCGCTCGTGTTGTCGGACAGCGCGTATTCGCATTCCGCCTTTATCACGGCGAGCGGTGTGCGCAGCTCGTGCGAGGCGTCAGAGGTGAACTGCTTTTCGTTTTCAAACGAGGTCTGGAGCCTTGCGAGCATGTCGTTGAAGGTCTCGGCGAGCGTGTATATTTCGCCCGCACTTTTCTCCATTTCTATGCGCTTTGAGAGGTCGGTTCCGTCGGTTATCTCGTGCGCCGAGCGGCAGATATTCTCAACCGGCTTCATTGTTTTGCGCGATATCAAATATGCCCCGACGGCGGCGATAATAATAAACGCCGGGAGAATGTATATGACCGTCATGGTTATTGCGTCGAACGCGCTCTTGGCGGCGTCGGCGTTGATGAATCCGCGTACCCAGACCGGGGGATAGGTCGAGTTACTGCATATGAATTCAACTTTGAAAACCGTCCTGTCCGCGTTTGCTGGCAGTTCAACGCTCAGCGAGCTGACTTCGTCGCGGGTCAGACCCGCGTGCTCGAGCGCGATATCAATCGCCTTTTCGCTGTTTATTCCGTCCTTGAACTCGGTGCTTTTGTAGACGGGGTTGCTGAGCCCGGACATCGCGGTGTCCGCCTCATATTTGATTATCTTCCCAGAAAAGGCGTCGATTTCGTATTCGTATTTGTTGAAATCGAGACGGGTGTCGTAATAATAATATTTGTTCCCGTCCGTCTCGAATGTTCCGACCACGCCGTTCTTGCGATTCTCGCTGTTTATCAGCGCGGCGGGGGACTCGCCGTCGATATATCTGCCGCTTGAGTCAAAGACATTGCAGTAGACCTCGTCGACGAAGAAGGCAAAATCGTTCTCAATTTCGAGAATGCCGTTCTTGTATTCTATCTCGTCGACATTGCGCTCGACCGTGCTTATCAGCTCATTTTGCAGGCGCGAATCGGCAATCTGCGAGCCGGTTATCAGTATTCCGCCGATGCCAAGGGAGCTCACAACGGCGATGAGCAGCGTTATCCACACCGTTATCCGCAGCTTGAACGAAGAGCGGCGGCGCGCGGGTCTTGTTTTTTTATTTGATGACATAGCCTGCACCCCTCACGGTGTGAATGAGTTTGATATCCTCGCCCTCGTCTATCTTCTTGCGGAGATATCGGATATATACGTCAACAACATTCGTGCCACCCTCGTAGTCGTAGTTCCAGATGTGATCCTCAATTTTCTCGCGGCTGAGCACAACGCCCTTGTTCATCACAAGATATTGCAGCAGTTCATATTCCTTCGCCGAGAGCGATATCTCCCTGCCCGCGCGCTCGACGCGCCTCGATGCCGTATCGACCGTCAGGTCGCCGACGGAAATTATACCGGTCTTTCCCCCGTATTTTTTGCGCGTCATGACGCGCAGTCTCGCCGAGAGCTCGTCGAACGAAAATGGCTTTATCAGATAGTCGTCGGCACCGATGTCGAGCCCCGTGACCCTGTCCTCGATGCTGTCGCGCGCCGTCAGGAACAGCACCGGCGTGTCGATGCCGTGCGCCCTTATCTTTTTGACAAGCTCGAACCCGTTCATTATCGGCATCATGACATCGAACACCGCCGCGTCATAGTCGGTCGATGTTATCAGATCATATGCCTCGCCGCCGTCAAAACAGCTGTCCACGCTGTAACCGGCAGCCTTGAGCTGCTTTGTGATTATCCTGTTGAGACTCTTCTCGTCCTCGGCAAGCAGAATACGCATTGGATCACCCTCCGGTATAATTATACAGATTTTATCATAGCGTGTAAAGATTAAACGAAGATTAGAAAATCGGGCGTGGGTATAAAAATAACACGAACACCGCAAAAGCAGTATTCGTGTCATTGGTGGAGACGAAGAGGATCGAACTCTCGACCTTACGGATGCGAACCGTACGCTCTCCCAGCTGAGCTACGCCCCCATTGGTTTGCTATGTGATTATAAGATTTTTTTTGCGGTTTGTCAAGTGTTCGGAGGCGGTTTGGGAAAATTTTTCTTCGCCGCCCCGGTTTTTATGCCATCGGCTTGCAGACATCGACCCAGCTTTCGGGCTTGGAGTATTCCTCGAGCTCGGCGGGAGTCAGCTCTATCATGCTGTTGCTGCTGCCGCAGGCGGGGTATACCGTATTGAATCTCTTGAGCGACTCGTCAAGATATATCTTCACTCCGTCGTTCACGGCAAACGGGCACACTCCGCCGACTGCGTGGCCGATAAGCTGCGCCGCCTCTTCGTGCGAGAGCATCTTTGCCTTCTTGCCGAAGCGCGATTTGTATTTTGCGTTGTCTATCTTCGTGTCGCCCGCCGTGACGATGAGTATCGGCGCACCGTCGAGCGAAAATGATATAGTCTTTGCTATCCTTCCCTCTTCGCAGCCGAGAGCATTTGCCGCGAGGGCAACGGTCGCGCTCGACTCGTCTATCTCCATCACTCGGTCCTCGATTCCGAGCTTTCTGAAATATTCTCTGACTCTCTCTATAGACATTGTTTTCTCCCGAGTAAAAAAGCCGCAGCTTTTGCGGCTTTGTATTTTTATCTTCTGAAAAATCCGCGCTTTTCCGGCTTGCCGTTCTCTGTATCCGGGATAAAAAATCGGTTTTTGCCCGACTTGTCGGCGAGATATTTTTTGACGGCGGCAAGGCGCTCGTCGGAATTCCTGCAGGCCTTGAGCGCCGAATCTATCTCCTGAGGAGACACGG
>OGON01002001.1_pt1 | contig 13112 bp, 12 predicted proteins | sample 1552671 | NCBI WGS metagenome assembly OGON01 (sample SAMEA2580136, study PRJEB22360) | human gut metagenome | biome: human gut; feature: human-associated habitat; material: faeces | place: Denmark | collected 2008/2010 | reverse complement strand
CGCATCGTGCGCAATGGGGTTCCGCGATCCAATCCAAACTGCTGTTTTGCATGAGTGAAATCTTCTCCGGTGGCCAGAGTCCCGGAGGTTAGGATGGCAGGTTTCTGCTCCCGCCAGAGTGCATCGTAGACACACTGGGGAAGATCGAATGGCACGGCACATAAATCGGCGGCCAATATACCGTTTTCTCGGTGGTATTCCACATAGCGAACAAAAGTTGAACCGCGACGAAGAAAAAGCGGTATGAGTTCTTGGGTATCCCGCAGTTTACTTCGCAAAACAGGCGGTATTTCTTTGCTCTTCAGTTTAAGGATTTCCTGAATGGATTTATCCAAATGCTGCAAAGCAGAGGATTGTGCGGATGTCATGCAGAGTTGTTTTGATTTCTCCGATTCGCTCTCTGTCGGTGTAAATGCTGTCAGAAATTCCCGGCTTGCTCCACGGAGCTTCTGGGCTTCTAATGTGCAATGGCTGGTGGTCAGGATTTTTTCAAACTGAAGCAAGTCTGACGAACGAATCCGCCGGGTGTTCATTTGACGAACTGTTTCCGGCAGTTTATGGGCCTCATCGATGACCAGTGCCTGATAATCTTTCAGCAAAGGCTTCCATCCGTTTTGCCGGTGGGCTGCGTCTGCCAGCAGGTAATTGTGATTGCAGACCTGAATGGTAACCGAAGTACCGTTAGAATCTTTTAAATACTGTCGATACCGGCAATCGGAGTGCAAGATGCAGCTGCGGCTGCAACGCTCTGGCACACAGATCAGACGGCGATCATGACGGGATATTTCCGGCAAAAGATCCAGGTCCAGGCATTGGTTGGCAGCGCGCAATGCGGCGGCCCTCCTGCGGAACCGTTCGCCACGAATACCGATCTGCTTTTGTCGAATCAAGAGCCGCCTATCACAAGCAAAGCGTTCTTTTCCTTTTCGCAGCACAGCACAAATAGGTTTCTGGATATATCCATTTTGTATTAAAACATCCGATAAAAACGGTATGTACTCTGTGAGAATAGCGCTTTGAAGGGCGACACTGGCGGTGGAAATCACCACTGGGCGCTGCATCTGTCGTGGCCTTTGCAGCTGCCACAGCACGCAGGCAACCAGGTAGGCATAGGTCTTTCCCAGTCCCACACCGGCGTCACACAGGGCCACATCCAGGCCAAACAGGGCGTCCAGCATCATGTGGCACAGACGGATCTGGCCTTCGCGTGTGATCATTCCTCTGGCTGGAAAAAACTGCCGGAAAATCTGTTCTACCTGTCGGTGGGCTTTCTCGTAACCGGTTTCCGGGTTTGTCATAGAATCATCTCCTCGTTTGAGTTGATGGCAAAATAATACGGCGCAGTGGCTTGCACTGCGCCGCACGGGTTCGACATCAACACATGGGGCTGTTGATGTTCAGGAAAAGAGAATAACATGCAGAAATGCCATATTTGCAGCTCGCCCCCTGGCATCCGGGAACACGGTTCACTTTCGTTCGGCAAGCCGCTTGCGCAGCTTTCACTGGTGTTCCAAGGGTCTAAGGATTTCAACCCAAGGTCGGCCACCCCGTCTGACGTGCGGGGCAACAGGCGTATCATTATCTCCCTTGCAGATCATGGCGAAGCAGTTGCCGCTGCTTTTTCAGTAGAATGGATCGCTCGGTACAATCCCACCCATCTTGCTGAGTATTGATTGTACGTCATGGCGCTTCTCTGATTACGCTTCCTGTTCCGGGAACGTACCTCCGTGCTGGGTATTCAATTTTCAAGGTGCGATCTGATCAACCAGACCAAGCAAAGTCGTCCAGGATGCTTTGTAGTATTTCACTATCGGGTGAAGAGGTTCTCATCATTGCTCGTTGAAGCACCGCCACTTGCTTTAATGTTAAGTACCTCTTTGACAGATAATATCCGTCAGGCAATGCCACACCACCGCCGTGCCCCCGGGATATGATCAGTGGATAATCTTGTTCAAGTATTGTAATATCTCGCTGTATCGTATCCCAAGAAACGCCGAACTCATCGGCCAGATTTTGCATCGTATCCTTTCTTCTCAGACTTAGGAGTTCGATGATCTTCCTGCGCCGTTCATTCGGCTGCACCGTTTAGTACCTCCTTTCCGACTTGCTGGGTCAATCATACTCGTCAAATATCGCAACTTTTGCGACATTTGAAAAAAAAATTTAGCTTTCTGCAAAAAAGACAACTATAACAGGAATTATGCTAAATCAAGTCGATTGATGACGATTGTCAGGATGAAAATAACGTGGTATAGCAAATGATTTTGTCGAATAGCGCCGAATAAATGTAAAAACATTGTAAAAAAAGCTGCCTGGTCGCCAAGACCAAGGCAGCTTTTGTTAGTTGTTCAATTTGAATTAGTGAAACTAGCCGATAGCATTTGGGAGGACTTCCCAATCTGCAACTATGATTACATAAATATAGATCGTTTCAATTCGTCTTGTTGAAGAATAATCAAATCAGGCCCAAAACTGTCATAATATCATATTTACCAGCCTTTAACCCTCGCAACTTTTTTCGGTGATTTTGTTTTAATCAAAGCTTTGGTAGGCTTTAATAACGCAAATAGTATTCCCGATATCAGAAGAACAACAACCAAAGTGATTGATGCAGACAATTTAGAATAGTGTACGAAATCATATCCAACGCCACACTGTGGGTCAGTAAGAATCAGCACCGCTTTTGTCGGATAATAATTCAGCATAGCTGATTCCAGTGAGGCCAAAAATCCGTAAACGAACCCCACAGCTGTACACGCATAAACGGTATCAACAAAAAGCTCCGCCACAATTGTAAAGGGAAGTACAGCAACAAATAGAAGCACATTTCCTGCAACGATCCGGGCCAACCACTCGGCCATAATTGGCAAGGTTGCGTCCGGCAGTCCCATAACAAAACATAATGCTGATCCAAACAAAAAACTTAGTAGTGACAGATGTGGGGTTATTCGAAGAACTATGTGACAGTATCGAGATGGAGAACAATCCGAAAAAGCGGTATCGGCTGTATGAAGCTGCCGTCGGACTGTATTCCGGGAATCTTCTGCCACGGTTGTCCGATAATATTTATTTTATCCCGAGTATTACATACTATCAGGGCCTGTATTTCCGGCTCGCCGGCCGGTATATAGAACGCCAGACCGAGTGTGGCGAGTATGTCTATGCGCACAAGGCGGCCAAAGCCGCACTGGCCTTTGACCCGTTTAACAGTAGCCTGAATATGCACTTGACCATACTGCTCTACCAGCAATCGGGAGCAGGAACTGCAAATGCCTTTTATACAGGAATCAAGCGGCATCTCACGGAGGCGCATATCCAGAGGATAAAACAAACATGTCCGAATATGATTATCTGACAGCCGGAGGTGAGCCTGAAATGAGACGCGGATGAGGCCAAAAATATGTTGCAGATGAGTCGCAGACGAGTCACGAGCTGAGACGCCCGCCTGTTAGTATAGATTTCCGTAGGTTAAAAACGCCGGAAATACAGCGCAGGCGGGTGGCTGTCCATGTATGCGAACCATACAACGCAAGCCGCCTTCCGACCGGGAGGGCGGCGTTTTTTCTTATCAGGCTTACGATCAGACCTTACAGGATTTTTGCGGCCATTTTATGCCACCCCACCGAACCGCTGCGATTCAAACCGCCCCATAGTGCCGCTTTGCGCCTACAGCAATCTTGCTGTGGGCGCTTTTGCGTATCATGGCGGATTTCATTGCCGAAGTCCACCGGTCAATCGTTTTGATTCACTCAAAAACGATTGATTGGAGGACAAAGAGATGGATGACAGGCATCCAAAGAGAAGAAAGGACAAGTATAACCCCTATACCCTGTCGATGATCGACGGGAAATGTTATCTATCTTTCAGGGACGGCCAGGGCGTACCACACAGGCTGGAACTGGATGTGAAGCTCTATGCCGTGTTTGACCGGTTTGAGTTGGACGATCTCTCCTTCCTTAACGAGCAGGAGAGGCACCTTGACTGGACCGAGCTGAACGAAGAGCTGCTGAGCCGTCGTTCGGCACAGGAGCCGGCCCCGGTGGAGGACGCCGTCTATGAATCCATGCAGACGCAGGCGCTCCGGGAGGGCGTCAACCAGCTGCCGGAAGTCCAGAAAAGAAGGCTGCAGATGTATTTCTTTGACGGGCTTACCTATGAGGAGATTGCGGTGCGGGAAGGGTGCAGCTATCAGGCGGTACAGAAGTCCATAGCGGCAGCTCTGAAAAAAATCCGGAAATTTCTGAAATAGAGGGTTGAGTTTTGTGTGGAAGGGGAAAGCGAACAAATGAAGCCAAACCCGAGGCTCCCTCTCGTTTGAAAAACGAATATAAATAAACCGGGCGTTCCCTGCTTACGCGGCCTTAGCTGCATACAAGCAAGGAACACCCGGCTTTTTCGATCTGCCTTTTTACTCCATCGCTTCCCTGTATTCCGGATATGTTTCCTGAATTTTCCGCGCCAGATCCCAGATCTCCTCGTCGCCGGAAAGCACATAGGATGTTCCGCCGGCGCCATGGAACCGGTTTTCATCAAACCAGAAGAGGCAGGTATCCCCATCCGCTGTCTCAAACTCCAGGATCCGGCGGTCTGTAGAGCCGCTGAAAGCTTTGGATACAATGGTCGTTTCCCGTAATGCCTGCAGGATTTCGGAGATGATTTCTTCATCCGTCGTTTCGTAGCGTCCCAGGATGTTATCGTTGTGATGATAGGTAAGCGCGACCGGCAGCTCTTCCAGCGACTGATCCAGAAATTCCTGCTGGCTTTCGGTGCAATAGGCCCGAAGCGATGTGTCTTTTGGGGAACACCCCGCCAGTACGCACAATAAAATCAGCAAAACAGCAATTTTAATCCTCTTCATCCGAACCCCTTTCTGGCTGTCATGGCCTGCGCTGTTTTTCTATGTAGAGCTGGTACAATCCCATGCGTGATTTTACACCTGCTTTCTCATAGATCGCCGCGATATGCCGCTGACAGGTTCGCCGGGATAGATACAGTCCATCTGCGATCTCCTGAATACTTTCCTCTGAATTGACCAGCTTGTCAAATACTTCGGTTTCCTTGGGCGTAAGGATAAACAGCTCCGACAAAAGACGGAACGCTTCCTGAGGGTCCAGGTCTGTCGGGATATCCTTGGGGGTGCCGGATGAAACCGGCATCCAGGCTGTATAAAGATAGATGACTACGCTGACGGCCACAAACAGGACCAGTGCCAGAATGATGGATGCCATGCCATTGCTGTCAGAAACAAGCAACGCTACAGAGGCGTTGGTAAGCAAAGCGGCGCTCACGTTATTCATGGCGCGCCCCATACCGGCCCACAGCGCTGGCGTGGGCATATGGCGGGCAAAATCCAGAAAGCTGGTGGTGAAGAATACCACAAAAAATCCAGCCGAAAGATAAAATACGATCAGGCCGATCAAAAACGGGCCGCCCAGCTTGAGTACTACCACACAGATGACGGACATCAGCATGACGCAGTACATCATCATGGCCATAAATTTCCGCTTTCGGATATCAAAAAGAAAGCCGGCAGAAAGGCCGCTTACCGCCAGCAAAAGCCGCGGCCATTGCCCGATGTCAGTGCCTGCTGCATGATGCATGGTGACCGCGTTGTCCAGCGTACTGAAGATACATGCCATCAGGATGACAAGCAGTGCAAGGAGTCCGCCGGCGGCGATCTTCTTTCGGGTTCCCTTCCCATCATCCTCTATGGCGGGGGACTGGAGTTCTTCCGCTTCTGCGTTTTCCTGGCGGCAAAGCCTTTCTGCCTTCAGCAACAGCGCTAACGCTACAAGGGCAAAGAGTGAAAGTATCAAGGCTTCCGCAGTTTCCAGATCCACAAGATTGTTATTTAGAAACTGCAGGAAGATCCCAAGGGCATAGGAGACACCAACCATACGCGCCAGATGGGTGCGATCCCTCGCCAGTTTGAAAAACAGGTAGTGGGCCGCGCTTCCCAATATCCCCAGAAACAGGAACAATGCCATTCCGGAGAGCAGAGTGGACGAATAAGAAACATGTTTTTGAACCAAAAAATTGCATACTGCCGCTGCTAGTGCAAGGATAAAAAGTCCAACGATTTGTACCCGCCTTTTCAAAAGGCGATGAAACAGCGGATAGAGCAAAAAACCGACAGCGCTTATTCCTAACGCGTAGTTTTGCGTAATCACCGTTTTTTCTTCCCCTGCCGTAAGCGAGATCATATTCACATATAGGTACTCGGCGCCAAGAAATAGAAAAGTAAAAATACCAAGCAGCAGAATCGCATAAATGGATTTTGGATTTGTGAAGCTTTTCTTTATTACCATACGTCCCATTCCACCCCCTTTCTCCGCAATGGTACAATTATAAACTATTATACTATAAACGGCATGGATTTTCAACGATTTTGGTCGGTTAGAGACTTTTTTCGCTGACGTTTTTGCGGAATATACAATCCTTCCTGTTTGACCTAAACCAGGGATTCTCCTGGATAAAACCGTATATTTTTGGAGCTGCGTTCCGCATCCGGGAACTACCGGTTTTTTGCGCCCGCACATGCCGTTTTACCGCGGCCACACGGTGTAGCTGCGGTAAACAAGGAAATATCCTGAATGAGAGAAGCTGTCTAGTAGGTGATATTGTGGACGTAAAAATAAATCAGCAGGCCACCCAGCCCAGCGCCGCTTATCAGGCTTGCCCACGTCCAGAATAAAGACAGCAGAAGCCCCAGGAAAATAAACACGCAGAACACCACGACAAAAGCGTCTCTCTGGAAGAGCATAATGAATTTGATACAGGCGATCACAACCCCTGCCATCATAACGAGAGCCCCAAGAAGAGCCAGAACAAAAACGTACACCCCCGCCATCTGGAGAATTGAGATCAGGACATTAAAACCAAGACCTATCCCCGCGATCAGGCTGCCTACTTTGATGAGACTGTCACGGGAAGCGCTGAACGCGCCAAAGAAATAAGTTGCGATTAACCCGTTGGAGCCAATGAGCAGCATGTTTACAATAATGACCCATTCCGCGCTTATGTAGTACGATGTGGAAACTGCCAAGCTGATAATAGCGGTGAGAACAGTGAGGAACCCCCCGATGGCGCCAATGAGATGGTACGGCCTGAACCTTGCATACATACGATATATCCCCTTTCTGATCCTGCGTTCCGAAAAGGCCAGCTGAAGCTTTTTGGACATTCTGTGTCCTGGCCGGCCTTCCATCATGTGAACTTTTCGTTTTTTATCATAGCAGGAAGCTGGTGTTTTTAACAGGCCGCTTTAGCGCCAAACTAAAAAAACACTGTGGCGCACCTGCGCCATTTTGAGAAACGAAGCTTTGGAGCCGGAAAATCGAGGCCATCCACCCTGTATAGAGTGTAACACTTCTTAAGTTTACAGGATGTAACAGGCCGCTGTCATGATCGGCAATCCCTTTTGCACAATCAAGGTGTTTTTGAATTTTCACACAAAAAATAGATTGGCGCAGGTGCGCCATGCGTTTTTTGATAAATTGGCGCGAAAGCGGCCTGCACAGATCCTTAAAAAAACGATACAGTAAAACCATAAAAGGACAAAAAAGAGTTTGGATCGCCTTTGGCGTTACAGACCGAGCGGCAAAGCGATTCATGAGACCAGGACAGAAGAAAGGAGGCACGAATGAAAAAAAGAGGGGCAGCGGCACTTCTGGCAGCCATCTGTTTGCTGGCGGGGTGTGCAGCATCAGATCCTGCGCTTCCGGCAGAGACTCCGACCCCGACAGAGACTTCGTCCCCGGCATACCAAGGGGACTCCCTTTTTGCTTACTGTACCGAAAGGCAGCGGGAGCTTTTGGAGCTGCCCCATGAGGAACTGCCGGTGGAACTGATCTTTCACCATTGGACAGAGACGGCGGCGGACTACGAGACAAGGGACGAAACGGTGATCGCCGGGGTCTTGCAGGCGCTGCGGGATGTGTCGGTGGAATCCGAGTCACCCATCGTCTCTACAGATACCCGGGGGCTTACATTTGTGACGGCGCAAGGGGATACCTACAGTTTCTGGTTTGATAAACGCCGGTTCGAAGGGGTGGATGGCAGGTGCTATGTCCTTTCCGGGGATGAAAAGCTTTGGGAATTGGTGTGGGGGATTCGGACAGCAGACCCAGACTATCAGGATCTGATGAGATAAGCGGTATTTCCCCATGATTTCTGCGAAAAATGCGGATTGGCGCAGGTGCGCCACATAATTTTTGGGAAATTGGCGCTAAAGCGACCTGCACAAATCCTGAAAAAGGCGCTACAGTAAGAACAGTAAAAAACCAAGGATGGTTTTGGATAATCCTTAAGATTTCTTTATCAGGAGGAAAACAATTATGAGACAGTGTGACAATGGCCATTTTTACGATGAATCCAGATTCGATAGCTGCCCCTACTGCCAGGAGGGCGCCGGGGTCGGAAAGACGGTTGCGGCCGGAACGGTAGGGAAGACCGTGGCTGCTGTGCCGGGAGGCGCTGCGCCGGAAGCAGACAGAGGCAAGACGGTGGGCATTATTAAAAAGAAGATCGGTATTGATCCTGCAGTAGGATTCTTGGTCTGTGTTTCCGGTCCCCATCGCGGCGCAGATTATAAGCTGGTAGCAGGCAGAAACTTCATAGGACGGGCAGCGGCGATGGATGTGGCCCTGGCGGATGACGATACCGTGTCCAGAGAAAGCCATGCATTGGTTACATATGACGCCAAGCATAACAGCTTTTCCCTTTCTCCCGGCCAGGGCAGGGGCATCACTTACTGCAACGACGAACAGGTGGAAATGGTACGCCCCTTAAAAGCCTACGATGTGATCGAGGTGGGAAAGAGCCAGCTTCTCTTCCTGCCCCTGTGCGGCGAGCAATTCCAGTGGAATGAGGAGTAAAGGATGGAGCGTGTACTTTCATGGTTAAACCAGCCGCTGTTTCCGGATACCGTCATCCGCGTCTGGATGGCGGTTGCGGCGGGCGCAGCGCTTCTATTGGCGCTGATTCTCGCCTTTTTCCTGATACGGCGGAAGAAGAAAAAGAAGCGGGGTGATCAGGCGGTGGAAGAACCGATTACGGAACGTCCGGAACCGCTGCCGGAACTGGAGCTTGCCAACCTACAGGGCGTTGGCAGCCGGGAAGAACAGCAGGACGCTTTCGGCATCTCCCGTATGGATCGTTATGAGGAAGACGGGCTGCTTGCTGTGCTGTGCGACGGCATGGGCGGTATGGCGGAGGGCGGCATGATCGCTGCGGAAACTGCCTCCCAGCTGATGGGAATCTTTCCCTGGACAGATGACAGCGATGTGCCCGGCTGGGTATACCAGCGAAGCGCCAGAGTCTATCAGCAGTTTCGCGGGCACGGGGGGACTACCCTGGTGGCGGCCCTGCTCAAAGAGAATCGCCTCTCCTTCTGGTGCGTAGGCGACAGCGATCTGTTCCTGCTCAGGGAAAACAAACTCTATGGGTTAAATGCCCGGCAGGAATTTAAGAACGATTTGATTTTGAGGGCACTGGACGGGGCGTTCCCCGTGGAGGAAGCGTTTCAAGATCCTCAGGCGGGAGCCCTTTCGGAGTACATAGGAAAAGAAGAAGTAACATGCGACTATACCCGTATGCCCTTTCTTCTCCAGCCGGAGGACGCGCTGCTGCTCTGCTCGGACGGCGTCAGCGATACACTGACCTTGAAGCAGATTCGGGAAGCCATGGCGCTCTCTTCCCAGGCGTGCTGCGACAAGCTGGAGGAGGAAATCCTGGCCGCCGGAAAGCCGGGCCAGGATAACTATACGGCAATCGCATTGAAATACCATGGGAAAAATGAGGAGGAATCATAATGGAAGCGAAAAAGTCATCGAGCAAGCAGGTTGTTGCCATCCTGCTGCTGGTTATTGGCCTGGCCGCCGGCGTGTTCGGCGTATTGGGCTTGGTAGGCGGGGGCGGTACGGACCCCTATGAGGCGCGCAAGAGCGTCGTCATGGTGTACTCCTATCTCCAGCTTACCGATGGTCAGTCCGCCGGTGCCATGGGCACTGGTTTTGCCATCGGGAAACCCGGCGAACCGGTGGAATATATTGTGACCAACGGCCATGTGGTGGAATACGGCTATATGGGTCCCAAAGTATATGCGGAGCAAGCATCTTCGGCAGGCGTGCAGGTATACTTCTCTGCAGCGGAAAATGATTATGTTACAGCGGAGGTGGTCTATTATTCTGCTTCCAATGAGAAGGATATTGCGATTATCAGATTGCCGTCAAAGACGGATAAACGAGAAGCCATTCCCATCAGGGACGCAGATGATGTTGCTGTCGGCGACACCGCTTTCGCGCTGGGGTATCCGGGCGTGGCAAGCCAAAGCCAGCAATTCAACACCTACGACGAGGATGACATTACACTGACCAAGGGGATCATCAGCAAGCGCACTAAGCCGGCATGGAGCAGCTACGACGCGTTTCAGATGGATGTATATATCAATCACGGCAATTCCGGCGGCCCGTTGGTAGATGAACGGGGAAATTTGATTGGAATCAACGCTTCCGGCGCAGTGGATGAGCAGGGCAAGAGCGAAGGCGTAAACTTTGCCATTACCTCTGCGGAATTAATCAAAGCTCTGGACAGCGAAAGAATCGAATACACCATGGCAGGCGGCGGACTCTCCTGGACCCAGCCCTGGTTTGCCTATGTGTTCCTGCCCATCGGCGTGCTGGCGCTCATCGGCGGCATCATCCTGCTGGTAACGTCCCAGAGGGGCGTACAGGGGGCTCCGGCACCTGCCGGCGCTGCCGCAGGTATGGGATCTGGAAAAGCGCCTGCAAGAGGCGGCCGCGGCCCTGTGGAAAAACGGGCTGTGCTGCGCGGCGTGACAGGAAAATACTCTGGCCAGAGCTTTGACCTGTTAAAGGGCAAGGTGGTCATCGGCCGAGACCCGGCAACCTGTAACATCGTATTCGATAAAAACACGCCGGGTATCAGCGGGCGGCACTGCCAGGTGGTCTACGACCCGAATGAAGACTGCTTTATCATCACCGATCTGGGATCGTCCTACGGCACGTTCCTGGGCAACGGCAAAAAGCTGACGGCGAATGTGGCGGAAAAATTGTCGACCGGGGACACCTTCTACCTGTGCGACAACGCCAACCGGTTTGTGGTGAGCAAGGAGTAACCCGTTATGGCAGGGTATTGTTTAAAAAACGGAAGAATCCAGGAAGCGTGGGGAGAGGACGCCGCCGGCCGGGAACTGGCGGCTGTCTTCCACCTGACTGCAGACGGTGAAATGAAAGAACTCCACGAGTTCCCGGCGCTGTCGGAAGGTGAAGGGGCGCTGGCGTATGCGGGCGAGTTTTACATCGAACCCCTGGAAGTACAGATTGAATTTCTAAAAGCGGCCAATGCGGAAAAATGGCTGGAGGCGCTGGTCTTGCGGCATGTCGACCGGGTGCGGCAGGTATCGGAGGAACTCTTTGTCATAGCTGAGATAAAATCGTTTGGAGCATGAATGCAACGGACGCGATGGGGGATATTTTGTTGTTTGCCCTTGGAGTATGTTTGTTTCTCTTCGGAATCATTTTGGCATTCTGTCGGACTGTACGGTCAAAGCGTCGCTGCCGGAGAAGAGTGAACGCCGTCATCTGCGATGTGGACGTCAGCTGGACAGACGACGATTTCACCGATTTCTTCATTATCAACTATAAATACCATCCGGTCTACCAGTACACATTGGATGGACAGGAGTATCGGGTAGTATCCCGGGTAGAGTATTCCAAAAAGGACGAAATCAAAGTCGGTAGTTATGAGGTGCTCTTTGTGGATGAAAAGAATCCCCGGTACTTTTCCTGCCCCTCTGAGAATAGGGAACGTGTAATCAGCGCCCTTATCTGGTCTGTGCTGGGAGTTGCCTTTGCACTTTTTCCTTTAGTGGGCTGGGGCGGGTGGATCGGGCTTCTGGTGGCGCTGGGATTGCTCCTGCTGGGTGATCTGTGTTACGATGCCTGGTCCAAAAATCGGAAGGAGTGACTGTATTTTGCTATCAAAATACATCGTTTTATACTTAAAATACATTGCTTGAGGAGGTGGGAGAATGAATCCGGAACGTGTTTGTTATGGCTGTTTCGCGGAAAAAGAACCGGGGATTCCATGCCCCCGATGCGGATTTAATGAGAACGACGAGCAGCCCTATCTTGCGCTGCCCCTGGGTACGATCCTAAACGGGAGATATCTGGTAGGAAAGGTGCTTGGCATTGGCGGGTTCGGTATCACCTATCTGGGATACGACCTGACACTGGAGATCAAGGTTGCGATTAAAGAATATATGCCCTCCGCCCTGGCCACAAGGCATCCGGACCACTATAGTGTGGCGCTGACCGGACGGGTGGAGGAGGATTACCAGTACGGTATGGAGCGCTTTTTGGATGAAGCGAAGATCCTTGCCAAGCTGCAAAACACCCCGCATATCGTATCGGTGCAGAACTATTTCAAAGAGAACGGCACCGCATACTTTGTGATGGAGTACATAGACGGTATGAGCCTGAAAGCCTACCTGGCAAAAAACGGGGATAAGATCCCCTATAACCAGGCGATTGCCATTCTGCAGCCGATCATGGAAGCGCTGGTTCAGGTGCATGCGCTGAACCTCCTGCACCGGGACATCAGCCCGGACAATATCTATATCACATCCAAAGGCGAAAGCCGTCTGCTGGATTTCGGCGCGGCGCGGTTCGCACTGGGGGACGGCAAGAGCGTGTCGGTCATCTTAAAACATGGCTACGCGCCGGAGGAACAGTATTCCAGCCACGGCAATCAGGGACCGTGGACGGATGTTTACGCCATGGGCGCTACCCTGTACCGCTGCATTACCGGGCAGCTTCCGCCAGATTCGGTGGAACGGATCCATGGGGATACCATGAAAAGGCCGTCGGAGCTGGGGTTCCGTATTCCGGCTAATGTGGAAAACGCCATCATGAAAGCGTTGGCGGTAAAAACCGAGGATCGTTTCCCCAATATGGAGGCATTCATCGGGGCACTGAACGGGCGCGTTTCCGTACAGGATCAGGTGGCGGCCAGTATCAGCCAGCGCACCCAGGCTACCGCTTACAGGCAGGAAGGCTACGGGCAGATTGCCTATCAGCAGAGGCTCTGGG
>OGON01001996.1_pt1 | contig 13134 bp, 17 predicted proteins | sample 1552671 | NCBI WGS metagenome assembly OGON01 (sample SAMEA2580136, study PRJEB22360) | human gut metagenome | biome: human gut; feature: human-associated habitat; material: faeces | place: Denmark | collected 2008/2010 | reverse complement strand
CAATGCCAAATTCCTTGATGCTTTCCGCTAACTCTGACAGCGTTTCATCCTCCACAACATGAAACGGATTGTCGGGAAACGGGTATAAATCTTTGGTCTTTAACACCTTAAAATCCTGTTTCTTCATTCACTTTTTACCTTTCTCTTGATTTGTTTCTGCCTGTTCTCTGTAATTCTTCCAACACTTCTGGCGGTATCTTTGAGAGCAGCCGCCCCATCTGCTCGTTGGTTCTCTGCAATTCAAATATCCTCTGGTTGGCTTTCTGCACCTTTAATTCCTGCTCGTACTTTTCATCACGCATACGCCCTGCATAGTCGGCTTCCTGCCCGATTTGCTCCTTTAAGCTGTCGATATACGCCTGCTGTCTGCCGATTTCCTTAGAGAATTTCTCCACTTCGGGCAGCCATGCGGCAACCAGTTCCAGAGCCTTGTCACGCTTTTTCCCTGCGTTAAAGGCGTTGATGTCGGACAGGGCAGACACGATTTCCCCATACTGCTTATCAAGCCTGCCGCCCAACTTATAGAGCCATGTGGGGACGTGTTTCCGCTTGGTTTCCATTGAGGACTGCCCCCGTTCAAGCTGATTCCACCGTGAGGACATCCGCTCATGGTAGGCGGTCTGCCACTCGGATAATGATTTCTGGTTGCCTAAGATAGCTTTCGCTGACAGCTTATTGTCTGGCGTAATCGGCACAAAGCAGAGGTGCATATGGGGCGTTCTCTCGTCCATATGGACGACAGCGGAGAGGATATTCTGCTTTCCAACACGCTCCGAAATGAAGTCAAGAGCCGTCTGGAAATACGCTTTTTGTTCTTCGGGCGGTAACTGGTTCATAAATTCTGGTGAAGCTGTGATGAGCGTTTCCACCATCATCACGCTGTCTTTCCTTGTCCTGCACCCCGCTTCGGCTACCATGCGGTTAATCTCTTTCTTGTAGGTGTACTTTGGTGGTGCTATGAGATGGTAATTGTTTTTAGAGCGTTCCATATCTATATCTGGGTTGCTTTTGTAGGCTTCTTTCTTCCGCTCGTTGTGGCGTTCACAAGCCGCAACGCCGCCCGCTTTTCGTTTCTGGAAACGCAGGATTGCATAAGGCATAGGCGGATTCCTCCTTTCTTTCGGCGGGTGACCGTCCTTTGGGGTGACAGCGGTGACGGTGGTGACAGCAGTTTTGGGATACCCCCTGCCGACTGCCGCAACTGTCACCCTCACCCCCTGCATGACGGTCATGTCGATGATGACGGTGTTTTTGGGATACCCCCCTCGCAAGAGCCGTCACCGTCATGCCGCCATTCTTTTATCCGAAGCCGTAAGGCGTAGGATAGCAGGGCACAGCCCTGCCTTAAGGGAGTCCAGAGGGAACGTCTGGCACACGACTTTGCAGGGCAAAGTGTAGTGTGTTACACCCTGTAAACGCAGTCGGAAAAATCGGAATGATTTTTCTGACCGCAGGGGTGGTTTTACACGACCGAAAAGGGCGAGTAAATCTCACGCCTGCATTTTGCGTTTACGGGGTGTTCTCCCGTAGGGATGACAGCGGCAGGGTATCCTAAAATCACTGTCACCACCGTCACTGCTGTCACCCGCAGGGCAGAGCCGCCAGCTTTACATGGCTTTAAGCGTCAATGACAGTAACAGGGGGGTATCCTAATATCGCTGTCACCACCATCACCGCTGTCACCCGCCCTCCTTGCAAGGGCAATCCGCCTGCCGTCTTTCCTGCGGCTGTACTGGTAGCAGATACGGTTCTCGCTTAAAAATGTGGTGCGGTATTCATTCAGCCATTTCGTAATCACCGTGGGTATGGTTTCCGTTTCCCCCATAGCGGCTAACAGTTCCGTTGCCGTGCCTATCCATTCTTCCTTATCCCTCATAAAATCCACCAACCGAAAAAGGACATCTGGTATCGTTTCTTTCGCAAGCTGCTCCTGCGTTTTCCGCTCCACAAGCTCCCAACGGCAATCACGGAAACGCAGCGTGTATTCCTGATAAGGCGTGTCCCTGCCCGTCACATACAGCTTGGCGGTGTCAGACGCACGTTTCTCCTTTTCCAGAACAAAGGTAGCGTCCGCACTCCCCGTTAATCCTGTCGTCCCAGACACCTTGTTGAACACGTCGCTGTCATTCTGCTTTCGGATGTGGTGTACGACAATGACCGCCAGAGAGTGCCTGTCGGCAAAGTCTTTGATGAGGGAGATGTCCCCATAGTCGCTTGCATAGGCATTGTCTTTTGAAGCTGTACGGACTTTCTGCAAGGTATCAATGACAATGAGCCTGCTGTCTGGGTAATCTTTCAGATAATCTTCAAGCTGCACGATAAGACCGTCTGACAGCTTGCAGCTTGCCACGGCAAAGTGGAGCCGCCCGCTTGCTTCGTCCGTCAAACGAAATAACCTGTCCTGTATGCGGCAGAACGTGTCCTCAAGGCAGAGGTAAAGCACATCGCCCTCCATTGTCGGCATATCCCATAAAGGGATTCCCTGCGACACGCATAAGCATAGCTTCAGCATGAGCCAGCTTTTGCCTATCTTCTGTGAGCCGCAGAACAGCGATAAGCCTGTCGGGATAAGGCTGTCCACCACAAAGGATGGTTTCTCAAGCGGTTCATAAAGGAGCGTTTCGGCGTTGACTGTCTGTAACTTCTGCATGGCTTTCCTCCTTTCGGGCGGTGTCTTTGTTTTCGTTGCACATAGGCGTTGACCTCCTTAAAAATAGATTTACTCCCACGGAAAAAAGTGAGAGTATGTAATGCCGCCAATCCCACACAAATAAAAAACAGATTTCTTTTTCGGGCGGTGTCGGTCACGGTTGGAGATATTTCTTCAATTTCCGCCTTTACTTTCTCCTTTGCAATCGCAACAGATTTCTGTATTGCCGAAGCGGTGCAATGCTCCATAGCGGCGATTTGGTAAAAATTGAACTCATACTCGTAGTAGAGCAGGAAACGCCGCCTTTGTATCTCTGGAAGGCTCCCAACCGCCTTATAGAGCGTTTCATTCCGTTCTTCCTCAACCATGCGTTCATCAAGGCTCTTAGGCACACGCAACGCCCGTCTGTAAAGGGTTTCGTCCCATACCTCGTTAAACTCCCTGTGCCGCTCGTCCCATTAGAAAAGATTCCTGTTCCTGCGCTCCATCTGCCGAAACTCCATAAAGAACTGTTCCGACACTTCCAACTCGTGGGATTTGCCCTGCCCGTCCTTAAAGCTGATAAAATACCTTGTGCCGCTTTCCGTGGATTCCTCCCGAAGCGTGTATGCCTTAACCCTGTATGCCATCCTGTTGTCCTCCTGCAAAAAATGAGTGAGGGGATTTCCATCCCTCACCCAGTAGCCCGCAGGATGGCAGGCTGTTTTAGAAGCTATAAAATTTTCCGCAGCTTCTTCCGCAGATGGTCTAACCTCGCATAGATGGCACCAGTCGTCAAATGCACAAGCGGGGCAATCTCCTTTGTGGAATACCCCTGCATTTTCAGCAGGACGATTTTCAAGGTACGCCCGTCCACCGTGACTAATACTTGATAGAGATTTTCGCTCTCAATCTCTTCCAGTAACTCCGCAACCGTACCCACTTCCGCCTGCCGCTCCCTGCCTGCCATGTCCTCAAGATATTCCGCAACGTCATTCGTCCATCGGTAAAACCGCCTGTTGGAATTGAAGTCTGCCCTGTCCGCCATGCGTATCTGCTCAATGGTCGCTTCATCAACGCCGCACTCACGCAGCAGCTTTTCCTCCGCTTCTTTCCAGATACGCCATTTCCTGTCCTCCCGTCCGTGGTTGTATGCCATTCTTACTTCCTCCAATCAGAATTGATTGAGAGGGCAGAGAAAAGCCCCCTCATCTTCCCAAAGGAAAAAACAAGGGGGCTGAACGCCTTAAATTTTAATTTTCTATTATCTTTCTTAGTTTTATTAGGATTCTGGCTTTGCGTTTGTTTACAACGCTCTGGGTTATGCCCAACCTCGCCCCGACTTCACGCTCGGAAAGTCCGTCAAAAAAGATTGCCTGTATCAGCTCCTGTTCACTATCCGACAGCAAAGGCAGGGCGGCTTTCAGCCTGTCCACCATGACCGCATTGACAACGGTTTCTGCAATGTCCACCGCTTCATCAGTGATAAAGTCCAGAGGATTCCCCTCGCTGTCCGTAAATCCGTCGAGAGATAGCAGTCTATTCTTTGTATCTAATTTTTGCAGATAACGCCACCGTTCCTTGTCACGGTAGAAGTCTGTGTATTGCTCCCTCACGACTTCAAGCAGACAGCCTTGAATGGGGATAAACAGCTTGTCCATATAGGTCTGGTCGGATTCCCTGCAACGGCAGAACTCCGTGTAGGATAATTCCACATAGCCGCCACTTTCTCTGATATATACCTTTCTTGGTGCATATTTCACCATAAATACCTCCCATCTGAATTTTTGAAATGTAAAAAATCCAGATGGAGAGGCGGAGAACGACACCGCATATCAGAAACAGCCCTACGGCACTTTCCAACAAAAATCGACAAAAGAAAAACCGCAAAGGCTCTGTGACCTTTACGGTTATAGGAAATAGTAATTCTATTGTATGGAGATTGTACTTCTACTTTCAAGGTGAGAAGTACCGTTGCACTGGCAGAAATTTTTTTAACTGGTTTCCTGCCGTTCTCTGATATGCTATGTATTGATAAATTTTGCTTCGTATGAGCAGATAGATAACTGCCCGAAAAAAGGACATAAAAAAATCCCTCCAAATTTAAAAACAAATTCAGAGGGTAATTTAGGGTATAACAAAATAACCCACCCGAATATCGTTTTTTTTATTTGGTGAGTTTGTTCTTTCAAATACGAAACAAAAAGAGCCGATGATTCGTGAATTGTTCCACAATTTCATCGGCTCTGCGTCTTAAGCGTCTGGCTCTTTGATGACAGTTATCTTCAAGTTGTCAACTTTAATCAATCTTTCTTGTCTGCATTTTGGACAATAAAGGGGATAATTCTCCAAAACAGTGTCCTTCCTAATTTTATTACGGGTTTTGCTCCCACAAACAGGACACAATATCCATTCGCATTTCATCATAATTAGTCTCTAATCCTTTCAAATCTCATTTTATATGACTTTTGCAAGCTGTTAAGCTAACTTGTGGAACATATGCCGAACCTTATCTATACGGCTATTCGGGCGGCGGGGTTGGCAAATAAATTTACCAATAGCTGGCTGGTATCCTTTTAACTCTGTCAAGCAGACTCCCTGCCCATTTGTGAAATAAGTTAAATCGTTCCTGTATTCTTGAATACATCTAGCAGGGATTTCTCCTTTCAGAATGACCTCGTCATTCTTTATCTGAGTACTTACAATATCTGCACAATACCTTGGAGCATCATGATACGCCCGTGAGAGATATTCCTGCGGTGCATAAATTTCAAAGTGGAGATATGGCTCTAATAGTTCTGTCCCTGCTTTTTTTAAAGCCTGCTCCAATACGATAGGGGAAAGCAGCCGAAAGTCTGCGGGGGTACTTACAGGACTATAATACAATCCATATTCAAAACAGATTTTACAGTCTGTCACTTTCCATCCATACAGCCCCTGCTCGCAGCCATAAAGAACCCCCTCCATAACCGCATTTTGGAACGATTGATTTAAATATCCAAGTGAAACTCTGCTTTCATACTGCACTCCGCTTCCAATAGGGAGCGGCTCTATGGACAACCCGACAGAAGCCCAGAAAGGATTTGGCGGGACTTCTATGTGGATGGTATATTCTGCTTTTCTAAGCGGTCTTTCCATATATATAACAGTAGGCTCTTTTATTTCTGCCTCCACATGATATTTTTCCTCAAGGATGGCACAAATGACTTCCATCTGCACATTCCCCAAAAAAGAAAGTATAATCTCATGCGTTGTAGTATCCACATAATATTTTAAAAGAGGGTCGCCATCTGAAATTTCTGTAAGTGCCCCAAGCAATATTTCCCGCTGTTCAGATTTCTTTACTGCAATCGTTGTTTGGAGCATAGGGAGAGGATTTTCAATAAATTTTCTCTGCGGCAACAGCATTTCGTTCCCCAAAATACTGTTTAGCTGCAAAACATCATTTGGTAAAATTACAATATCACCAGAGCAGGCTGTATCGGATGAATATAATTCACCGTTTGTCGGAACACACATCTCTGTGATTTTTATTTTCTCTTTTTCAGATATTCTAATAACATCCCTCAAATGCAATGTTCCGCTATATATACGCACATAAACAAAACGCCGCCTTTTCTCTGAATATTCAATCTTAAAAACCTGCCCGCATAGTTCAGATTGACCTTCAGGCGTTGATGAATAAAATTTACTGGCAATTACTTCTATAAGCTGCCGAATCCCCAGATTGTTTTTAGCGCTTCCGTGATAAACGGGAAATAACGTTCCGTTTTGGAATCTCCTGTTTTCTTCCTGTTCCAGTTCTGACATTTTAAACGGTTTCCCTGACATATATTTCTCTAATAGTTCATCGTTTCCCATAATTACCGCATCCCACTGTTCCATATCGTCATTGTCCGTTACATTTATATGGGGATGCTGCCCAACCTTTTGCTTCACTATAATTTCCGAAGAAAGCTTTGCTTTCATTTCCCGATATACCATTGGCAAATCAATCCCCTCTTGGTCAATTTTATTGATGAAAAAAATTGTCGGAATCTTCATTATCTGTAGTGCATGAAACAGTATACGGGTCTGTGCCTGTATGCCATCCTTTGCAGAAACTAATAATACTGCTCCGTCTAATACGGATAAAGAACGGTATACTTCCGCCAAAAAATCCATATGGCCTGGCGTATCTATAATGTTGACTTTTACATCCTCCCACTGAAAAGATGTCACTGCTGTCTGGATAGTGATTCCCCTTTGACGCTCCAAATTCATTGTATCTGTCCTTGTTGTGCCTTCATCTACGCTCCCTAGTTCTGCAATTGCACCACTGGTATACAATAAACTTTCCGTTAATGTTGTCTTTCCTGCGTCAACGTGAGCCAGAATGCCTAAGTTAATTATTTTCATGTGATTTTCCTCCTATCAACACCCAAAAAAGGGCATAAAAATACCCAGTGATAAATACTCCTATCACTGGGTAAATAACTCCAATAGCCCCAAAACACTTATATGTTTTCGGGCATATAAAATTACATGATAAAAGTATTCTTAAACTGGGTACAAAAAACTAAGCCCCATATTAAAAGTGAAACGGGACTGCTACTTTTTGTTCCCACTATCAAATTGACAGTTTATTTAAGAATACCTTGCCGCATATTTATTAACTCCTTGTATAATACTGAATCTAATTATATTCCTTAACCCTTTATTTGTCAAGCTGACAAACTAAAGCAGAAAAAGCGGCAGGATTTCCCCCTGCCACTAATCATCTGTTTATGCAAAAATAATTTCCTTTTCCACAATCTCCCTCGCACAAGCCCTTATGTTATTGAGGCATCCTGTCCATTCTAAGGCGTTTTCTGCCTTTAGCTGTTCCGTTATGCCCTGTGCCTGTTTCATACCCTCTATGAGCCTTTCAAAGCGTTCCTGTGCCTGTCTGTTGATGTCGGCAAGGTAGGCGTTTAGCCTGCCGCTTGTAAGAAGATTGGTGTATGTAACTTTACGGTACTGTTTTAGATAATCTAAATGCCGTTGCCCCCAGATGCCTATTGCCTGTTCTTCTTCGGCGGGTACAGTTAAGCACGGTATCAAATAATCCCCTTGCCTTTCGTATTTGCCGCCCAGTTCCTCAAATAATGATTTTGCCATTGTCTGTTACCTCCACATTCTTTTTTATTTTGAATGTCCGCAAAATCCGTCCTACATCCTAAGGACATTCGTCAGAAGTTAAAAGATGGAATTTATAAGGTCGGAGAATCTAAGCAGGTAGATGGAAACCTGCGTGCGGTTATTGTTGACGATACCGGGACAAGAGTAAGAGATGTTACGCTCAAAGAAGTAAACATTAATCCTGGTACATTAGAGGCATCCAGAAGCATTACAAATCAGTTTCAGATGAGACAGATTTATGCAAAATTGGATGCAATTCAGGAAATGCAGAGTTTTCAAATTGCGAGAGATCGGGATAGAGATATCAAAGTTCCGTTTCTGGATGCACGCTACTATATCCTGAAAGCGCAGGGCGAAAATTGTACAGAAAAAGAAAGAGAAGAGTACCTGAAAAAGGCTGCTGACAAACTTCTTTCTGCTGTGAACAGTGTATATACAGATCTCACGACATCTACTGAACACATGCTGAAGCTTACAAGGTTTCCGATATTTCAAAGAAAAGATCAGATTAGAGGTTGTATAGGATTCCTCTCGGAAGATATTCAAGTGGCGACAAAATTTGTCGGATTGAGAATGCAGGTGCTTGATTACCTTGGGGATACAGACGGAGCGCAGATTGAGATGTCACGTTATCAAAGGGTTATGACAGATTTCTTTACGGAAGCTCTTCCAAACAGAGGATATTCGTCAGCTGATCTAATACATTTGAACTATCCGTACAATGCGGAAAATAGAGATTGCTGGTATCAACTGTCTGAAGATTTAAAGCCAGCATTAGAACCGAAGCAAGATAAGGAAAAGGAACATATATATTTGGTTTCCGTGGAGGAGGATGAAGATGAAGGAGAATAAGAAGTGCTGGGCATGTAAACGAACTCTTGTAGGCGATTCGAAAATGAGATTATGTCCGGGCTGCATAAACAAGTATGGATCCGTTGGGGCAGCTGTTGCGGCGCTTGGTTTAGCTGTCGGTGGTAGACAGCTTGTAAAACATGGCGGAAAAATCATTAAAGTGTCCACCAAAATAATAAAGCATTAAAAGATGTATTAGACAACTTCTTTAGGCTACAATCAATAGCGGTGTAAACGAAAAAGCAGTCTTAAACTATAGAAAAACTGCCCTTTCGTTTGCACTGCGTTTGATTGTAGCCTAAAGAAGTTTCTGTTCCTTACAAAATTTCGATTTTTCTGTTTCTCTATCACCTTCTTATGACTGTAATCCAGTCACAAAATTGACTGCAGCCTCCAGATCTTTTTCATCCGGATGACCTTTTGCAATACCGCCCACCAACTTAAACGGTCCGAAGGTGTCATATCCCTTGCACCCAAATTTTCCAATTACTTTGGCACGTTTTTCCTTCAGAATATTTTCAATTGACTTATAATTGGCACTTCCACCGTAGGTACAGATCAAAAATACCTCTTTATCTTCCGGAAGATTTTCAGCAGCAAACTTCAAAAGCACCTGATGAAATTTTGAAAGGTATATACCGGACGCAAATCCGATTCTGTCATATTCTAATAGATCCATCTCTGGCTGCTTCATGGCATCAATCAGATCAACACCGCATTTTTCTGCAATTTTCTCCACCAGTTTCTTTGTATTTCCATGATGCACAGATGCATAAATAATTACCGTTTTCATTTTTACCTCCCGCTTAACGATGCCATTTCATCATATATCGTCTTCCGGTGAATACCTTATTTATAAAATTCTTTTCTTCTTAAATTTGTATATGGTCTTTCCCCTCGTACTCGTTTCGATTCAGACAGATCAATATCTACATACAAAATTTGTTCCTTATCATCAGCTTTGGCAATTACGTTTCCATTTGCGTCAATTACAATAGATTCTCCTGAGAAATCCATCTCTTCTTCACAGCCAACCCTGTTACACATTGCAATAGAAACACTATTCTGAAATGCCTGAATCTCTCCATTCTCATTAATGAACAGGCTGGCATCATATGACTTCCCACCTTGTTTCAGATATATATTGGGGACAGTAATAATCTTATATTCATGGCTGACTTCCTGAAAAGCCTTCACTTCTTCTGAATTTATGGATAATTGATATTCAGATACATCCCTTCTTTCGTGCTGAGGAAAAAACTCTGTTAGCTGGACCTCTGGAAATAATATCAGATTCGCTTTATTTTCAGCTGCCTGCTTGATATACTTCAGGCTTTTGGCATGATTCTTCTTCATATTGCCTTCATTTTTCATTTGGGCCAAAGCTATTCTCACCTCTACTTCACCTCTACTGTTTTTTATTCAATACTCTTGTTTCAAAGTTTCTATCCATTTACGTATTCGATTGTTTTTCTTATTCTTTACAGTCCATTTCTATAAATCTCATTGATCACCGCCTGGGCATGTTCCATCTCTTTTTTCTGGATGATCGCATCCCGGTCACTCAGGATTGCCAGCATCTCATCCACCAAATCTTCAATCCGGGGATTACTTACCCGGTACAAGTATCCCAGCATTCGGGTTGCGGTATAATCTGTATTCATGTTTTTGTAGGCTATTTCCGCACAGAACTCTTTTGGATATCCTCTGTCCAGCAAAACTTTGTATAATTCGTCTGTTCGTTCCGATGCCATAAGCAGTCACTCCTGTTATTTCAAAATCTTCTAAATCAAAATTCCTTCCAGATGATCCAGCTCATGCTGACAGATCTGTGCTGTCCAGCCGCTCAGTTTCTGCCGCTGCTTTTTCCAGTTCATATCATAATATTCCACTTCGATATTCTCATATCTCGTTGTTTTTCTCACGCCGGTAAGAGAGAGACATCCTTCTTCTGTCTCATACGGAGTATCCTTACTCAGCAGTACCGGATTAAACATCACGATATCTACAAATCCCATATTCACAATAATGACTCTCTTTTTCACACCGATCATATTTGCAGCCATACCCACACAACCGGCACGATTTGCCTGTAAGGTATCCTGTAGATCTCTACCAACCTGCAGGTCTGCCTTTGTCGCCGGTTCTGATTTTTGTCCCAGAAAGAACACGTCTTTCATTATCGGTTTTACCATCTATCATTCCTCCACGTCATATCATTTCTTCTTTTTCTTAGAATCGCTGAACTCATCCATCATATAAGAAATACCAGTTACTTCCCAGAATGCATCCTGCTTTTGCTTTCTTTTCTGTCGAATATTTTCTTTCTGTGTTTCGTTTCTTCTTTCAATCTGCTGATTCAGACGGTCAATCTGTTTCATTGCCTCGTCATATAACTTCAACTGATCCGCATCTACAAAGGGAAGTAGTGTCTTCAAATGCTGATATCTTTCTTCGATTAATTTTTTCCGTTCTTCACGAACCTCATAATCAGAAGAACGCATAACAATCTGAACACTTTCTCTAATAATCCGGCAGTCATTTCTGATGCTCTGATCGGTTGCCTGCTCCAAAAGTGCTTTATCTATCGGCATTCCCTTTTTATATCCCTGGATCATGGCTTTTGCCCATGCGTCTATGTCAGATCTTCCTTTTTTCCGAAATAATCCCATCTGTATCCCTCCCGAACCATATTCTGATTATATCAACAAAATCATATTTCTTCCATAGCGAGGTTTTTTCATTTCCATGTTGTATATGGACTCTCATCTCCCATATAAGTGAGAGGTCTTTTTTTCTAAGAGAAAGATGAGAATAAAGAGCATAAAGAAACCTCCGTGTGAAATGAATCACACGAAGGTGATAGATATCGGGTTTTCGTCTCTTTTATTCAAATCAATAGAAAATAAGAGTTACACCTTTTTACTTATGATGGTTCAACAGGGTCAATATCATTTTTGTCATCCTCATCTTTCATATTCATATATTTGTCAAACAAGATATCCATAGCAATAATATACTGTTCTGCACCCGTATCTTTATCTAACATCTGTTCCAATGTCAATCCATCGACATATTTATGCTTATATACCCAGCATGCCATATCACAGGCCTCAACGATCATATTGCCAATAATGTTCTTCATTACTTTTTCAAACTGTTCCACATTTTCTGACGGTAAACTCCGGTAAGCCTCAGGTTGGGGAAAAATCCCATCTTCACCACAATCATTCAATTCTTTCATTGTTGAAAAAACTACTTTTTGACTTTCCTCCGGCATTTTCATATATTCCCACAAGGCGATCAGTACTTCCGGATCTGTATCTTTTTTAAGGGGAGGTAATTGGATATATTCATCTCTTTCTATGCTCATATGTATCATTCTCCGTTATGCTAATAATATTCTCTCTATTTTTTTCTTCAAGTCAATCACAACTTCTACAAATACGCTCGACTTACGATGTTATTGCTTACTTTTTAGGTTGTTTTCATCATGACATTACAAACATACCTAATCTTTCAATAAACTCTTCAATCATGACTTCAAATGCAATTCCAACAAACAAAATCGCAAAGCCAATTCCAGAAAGCACAGCCAGAAATCCTACCTGCAACCAATCCTGGTAATAGATAATGGTAAGAACAATCAAAGCTCCCAGTAAGAATGTAAACAGGCTCCTTGCAACATTATAGATGCCTACAAACAGCTTGACGATTCCTAAGAGAACAGCCAAAACAAGAATTAATGGTAACACACAGATTTTTGCAATTAGTTTAAGAATAAACATTTTTCAGTCCTCCTTCTTACTTGGCAGAAGCGTACTGTGGAAAGTCATGATTCACTTCTGCACGATAATAACTGTCTATGGTTGATGGTGCGTTAAAGAGCGAAGCCAGTATGTACTTCTTGATGTTACGTACCTTTGATGTATTTGCACGTAACATATCCAGGACGTATTGAACGTGCATTACATTAAGCTTTAGGAATTTTGATTTTACTAAGGCTGTAGGATACCAGTTGCTTGCGATAAGGATCTTCTCACCACTTGACATGACAGTTTCTACGATCAACTCATAGATACCTTCTATGGTATCCCTTTCTGTCGGATAGCTAACCATCAAACAATCATACTCAATATTCTCTTTGATCAGAGATTGATAAGCTTTTAGCTCTGCTTCGGCATCCAATCGTTCATCATATCGTTGTTCATCCCTAGATATGATTCGATTAGAATCAATAGTCTCACTATTATCTGTTTTAATATTATAAGTATTATTATAGTCCATATTTTGGACTTCTAGAAGTTGATTTTTTGGACTTTTAGAAGTCCATATTTTGGACTTCTGGAAGTTTACATTTTGGACTTCTGAAATTGTTTCAGCATTCGATTGCTGCGAATTCTTTTCCTGGGCAAGTAAGAAATTCTTTACATATATGATGGTATTGTTTCCCTGGCCCATACGACGTTTTTCGATCAGTCCGATTCCTTTTT
>OGON01001990.1_pt1 | contig 13154 bp, 10 predicted proteins | sample 1552671 | NCBI WGS metagenome assembly OGON01 (sample SAMEA2580136, study PRJEB22360) | human gut metagenome | biome: human gut; feature: human-associated habitat; material: faeces | place: Denmark | collected 2008/2010 | reverse complement strand
GCCGAAATGCGCCAGCCGTCGCCCGGCGACGCCGAGACGGCGGCTTTCGCTCCCACGAGGTAATTGCGGTCGGTGAAGCGGACCGAAGCCAGAAAAGGCTGCAACGGCTCCCCGTCCGAAAACCGGAACGCCCGCATGCCGCCCGCCGCAGCCGGCTCCCCGGGCGCGGCGGCAAGCCCCGCATAGCGCTGTTCTTCGGCCCCGAGCAGGCGCAGCGCCGCGAGGTAACGGTAGGAAACCGCAACGCCCATGAGCGACGTGCGTTCCAGGGTGTAATCCAGTCCGCGGCGCCGGAGCGCGACCTGCGGCAGGTTGAAACCGGTGCGAAGGCCGTAGAGGTCCGAAGGGGACTGCACGGCGCGGTAGAAGATCGTCGAATCGGTCGTGAGCAGTTCGCGCCGCTCCTCGCGTTCGGCATAGGGATAGTATTCGTCGCCGGGGTACTGGGCCGCCGCCGCACACGGAAACAGGAGAAACAACAGGGCACAACAGCTTTTCAGCATATCTTTGCGACTTTACAGAACACAAAGATAGCAAAAAGTCCGACGATTCAAAACCGGATCGCATGCAGCGCGGCAAAACGGTCCGGCAAACAGAAAAGCCGTCGCGACACGGCAGAAGCAGCGTCAGACGGGGATGGGGCATGACAAATTCCGGCGTCCCCGCAGCGGGGACGCCGGAATCGGAATCAGATTGTTTTCAGGACTTCGGTCAGCAGTTTCCAGAACTTGGGAACCGTGGCGATTTCGAGCCGTTCGTCGGGCGAATGCACACCGCGGAGCGTCGGACCGAAGGAGACCATCTCCAGATCGGGATACTTTTCGAGGAACAGACCGCACTCCAGCCCGGCATGGATGGCGCGGACCTTGGGTTCGGAGCCGAACAGCCGTCTGTAGGCATCGACGGTGACCTCCAGCAGCTTCGACTGCGGGTCGGGCATCCAGCCCGGATAGCCGTCGGAATGGGCCACATCGGCGCCCGCCAGCGCGAAGACCGACTCGACCATCTGCATCACGTAGGTCTTGGCGCTCTCGACCGACGACCGCTGCGACGAGGTGACAACGATGCGGTTGCCCTCCGCGAACTTCACCGAAGCGAGGTTCGTCGAGGTCTCGACCAGCCCCGGAACGGCGAACGACATGGCCACGACCCCGTTGGGAACGCCCACCAACGAGTAGACCAGCGCCGACTGCGTCCTGCTGTCGAGCACCTCGTCGACGTGGGGCATCTCGTTGAGCGTGATTTTGAAATTGGGTTCGCGGAAGCGGAATTCGGCTTCGAGGTCCGCGGCGAAAAGGTTGTAACGCTTGACGAACTCCTCCTTGAAGCGGGCCGGAACGCCGAAGATGGCGTAAGCCTCGCGGGGAATGGCATTGCGGAGGTTGCCGCCGTTGAAATAGCACAGTTTGAGTTCGAACGACTGCATGCCGTCCCACAGCAGGCGCGCCACGGTCTTGTTCGAGTTGACGCGGCCCTTGTCGATGTCGTCGCCCGAGTGTCCGCCCTGAAGGTCCGACACGTCGACACGGAAGAACGTGTAGTTCTTCGGCGACGGCTCCATCGTGTAGTGGAACGTGGCGATGGTGTCGATGCCGCCCGCACAGCCGATGAAGATTTCGCCCTCGTCCTCCGAATCGAGGTTGACGAGGTATTTGCCCGTGAGCATCCCCTCGCCCAGCTCGAACGCACCCGTGAGGCCCGTCTCCTCGTCGACGGTGAACAGCGCTTCGACGGGACCGTGCTCCACCGTCTCGTCGAGCATCACGGCCAGCGCGGCGGCCATGCCGATACCGCAGTCGGCGCCCAGCGTCGTACCTTCGGCCCTGACCCACCCGCCGTCGATGTGCGTGCGGATCGGGTCGTTGTCAAAATCGAACTCCACGTCGGAGTTCTTCTCGCAGACCATGTCCATGTGGGACTGGAGGATAACCGCCGGGCGCTCCTCGAAGCCCGGCGTGGCGGGTTTGCGCATCACCACGTTGCCGATGGCATCCTTCTTATACTCGATGTTGTGCTTCCGGGCGAAATCGACCAGGAATTCGATGATCTTGCCCTCCTTCTTCGAGGGGCGCGGAACCTGTGTGATGGCATCGAACTGCTCCCACACGATCCGGGGTTCAAGGTTTACTATTTCAGACATAATCTCCTAATATAATTTACAGGCACATCGTCGGGTTGCCGCCGGCTGTAACACCGGGCGCACGCCCCTCGATTTCCGCCCATTCCATGACAATATTTATAACGGCAGAAAGACGCTTCGAAGATGGGGTATCTGCAAGAATTCTTCCGGCCGAAGATTTTCAAATACAAATATAACAAAAACAGCGTAATTCACGGTATCCCGCGTCCGGTTTTTTGCATTTCCGGCTGGCTGCGACGGCCGAAATTTGCTTTTGCACTCCGCTTCCACTATCTTTACGGGAAAATACGGAACTCTATGACGGATTTCAGGATAGGACACGGATACGACGTACACGCGCTGGCCGACGGGCTGCCCCTGGTGCTGGGCGGGATCGAAATTCCGCACATGAAAGGATTCGTGGCACATTCGGACGGCGACGTGGCGATACACGCCGTATGCGACGCACTGCTGGGCGCCGCAGCGCTGGGCGACATCGGGATGCACTTCCCCGACACGTCGGACGACTTCAAGGGCATCGACTCGAAAATACTGCTCCGAAGGGTTGCGGCGCTGCTGCGCGAAAAAGGATATGAGATCGGGAATGTCGATTGTACGATCCGGATGCAACGGCCCAAATTGCGGCCGCATATCGACGCCATGCGCACCGCGATGGCCGGTGCAATGGGCGTAGGCGATGACCGGGTATCGGTCAAAGCTACGACCACAGAGCATCTCGGTTTCGAGGGGCGCGAAGAGGGGGTTTCCGTCTCCGCCGTGGCACTGATATACAAAATGCAGGCCAAACCGGGATCGGGGAGCCAAGGTTTTTCCGATCCGCAGGCAGCCCGTTAAACCGACAACCCGGAGTTAAGATGAGAAAAGAACTGATGACCCTGGCCTGCGTACTGGCCGCAGCCGGGAGTGCGGCACAGAATGCCGACGAATTCCGCAACCCGCCCGCAGCGTACCGCCCCGTGCCGCTCTGGTTCTGGAACAACACCCCGATCGAACGGACGGAGGCCGCGGAACAATTCCGCACTTTCACGCAACGCGACGGGTACGGCGGATGCGCCATCCTCCCGTTCGGCGGGCATTTCGCACCGGAATACCTCTCGGACGAGTATTTCGCACTTTACGGGGAGATCGTCCGCGAAGCCCGCGAGGCGGGGCTCGTCCTGTCGCTCTACGACGAGTACGGGTTCCCGAGCGGCAGCATGGGCGCCATCAACGGCGACGGCACGCCGCGCTTCATGCAGCGTCATCCGGAGGCGACGATAAAACGGCTCGACAAATTCGAATACCCGCTGGCGGCAGGCACGGAGTGCGACATAGAACTGCCGCGCGATGGGCGCCTGATGGCGCTCGTGGCGATGGACAGCCTCACGCGGGAGGTACGCCCCCTGTCCGGACGCATTTCCGGCGGGCGCATACGCTGGACACCGCCCCAGGGGGCATGGAAACTGCTCTGCTTCATGTGCGTAAAGGACGGCGACCCGAATGTGGACTACCTCGACCCGGATGCAGTACAGCTCTTCGTGGAGGATACCCACCAGCGTTATTACGACCGGTTCCCGGAGGCGTTCGGAGAGGTCATTACCGAAACATTCTGCGACGAACCGACACTCTACCGGGCACAGGGGCGTATCTGGACGGAGCGCTTCAACGAGCGTTTCGAAGCCGCACACGGGTTTTCACCCGAAGCGCTCTACCCCGCCCTGTGGTACGACACAGGCCCCGGGACTGCCGCCGCTCGCAACTACCTGTTCGGGTTCCGGGCGCGGCTCTATGCCGAAGGGTTCATGAAGACGATCCACGACTGGGCGGCAGCGCACGGCATACGCTCCACCGGACACCAGGATCAGGAGGAGGTGCTCAACCCCGTAAGCGTCGCGGGCGACCTGATGCTCTGCGGCAAGTACATGGACGTGCCCGGCATCGACAAAATCGGCGGCGACCGCCCCGCGGAACTTTTCTACAAGGTGGTATCCTCATCGGCAGCCAACTGGGACAAGCAGCTGGTCATGTCGGAAACATTCGGGGCGATGGGCAACATCCCCGTCCGGGAACTCTATACCATCGCAATGGAGCAATATACCAAAGGCATCAACCAGCTTATCCCCCATGCCGTATGGTATAACGACGCAGACGTGACGTTCCTGCCCGAACTCTCCTACCGCAACCTGCTCTATAACGAGGCGCTGCCCGCATTCAACCGCTTCCTCGCCCGGCTGAACTACCTGTTGCAGCCCGAGGGGCGCACGGTGGCGGACATAGCCATGCTCTACCCCATCGAGACGTTGCAGGCGGGGCATTACCTCGACGGCCCGGAGGGTTATTACGCCGGGGGCGTGAAGCTTCCCGGCACGGATTACATCCGCGTGGCGGCGATGCTCAGCGACACGCTCGCACGCGATTTCACCTACCTGCATCCCGAGGTACTGGCGCGTTGCCCCGCAGGCAGGGGGATGCTCCACCTCGACAACAAGGTCAACCACCAGCACTACCGGGTGCTGATCCTGCCCGGCGTGAAATGTATCTCGCCGGAGTGCCTCCGTACCGTGGAACGGTTCCGCCGTGCCGGGGGACGGGTGATCTTCACCACGGCGCTGCCCGAAACATCCACCCGCTTCGAGGTACCGGCAACGCAGGTCGCAGCCCGCGTGCAGGAGATGCTCACGGCACGTAAAAACCCGGCGTTATTCCTGCCCGAACCCGACACGGAATCGTTGCGCAAAGCATTGGAGGCTGATTTCATACCGGACGTCTCGGTTTCCGGTGCTCCCGGCCTGCGTTACATCCACCGGATATGCGGCGGCCGCCATATCTACTATTTCGCCAATATCGACACCGAAACGGCCGAAGCCGGGATCCTGCTACGCGACGCCGTAAAACTGCGCAGTTTCGACCCGCATACGGGCGACAACGCCCCGTTCGCCGCCGAGGTATCGGCGCAGGGGACGCGGCTGCAACTGACGCTTCCGGGAGCCCGGTCGCTGTTCCTCGTATCGGAGTAGCCGCGGGGAAGGCGCAAAAAAGCCCGCAATGCGGGCCTCACGGAAAAGCAGGGCTCGCGGAAACGGGATGGCACCCGCCCAAGCAGGAAGTTAGCCAGGCAGGAAGTGCGCCGGACAGGAAGTGTGCCGAAAGCGGGAGTCACTTCGGAATTCCGGACGGCGGGAACCCGGCGCACGGGAACCATGGAAAACAGAAATTACGGCCGGCACCTCCATAGGTGCCGGCCGTTCGGTTTGCCGCCCGCGAAGAAGCCGCCGCTCAGTCCAGCCGCCGGAACTTGGGGTCGCCGATCCGTTTGTCCCAGAGCCATCCGACATAGCGCATGACAAGGTCGGGAGCCGCCAGCGTCAGCACCGTTTCGCCGGTGGCGGTCGAAACCTCGAAACCGGCATGGTAGGCCGTATCGCCGTCGGCAAAACCGAAGGAGATACGCCAGCCCCACGCCAGGCGCTCGGCCCGGTAATCGGACAGGGACGGCGAGTCGAAATTGAGCACGTAGAGATACTGCGTGATGCCGCGCTCGGTCGGCAGGTGCACCCCGACGTGGTCGATGAACATCCCGAAGAAGTAATAATCGGTATAGATGCTGCGGATCATGCCGCCCGGCACCTCCTGCATACTGTTGGGGAAAAACAGGTAGTCGCGCGACTGTACCAGCGAGTCGATCTTCTGCGCATAGAGCTTCGCCCGGTAGGCACGGCGTTCGGGCCGCGTCATGCCGCGCGTGGACTCCTCGTAGACGGTCGTATGCTCGACGACCTGCACAGGGGGCTGCTGGACAGGCACCACGGTCGTCTGGGGCACGCTGTCGACGGCGGAAGTGCCCAGCGTGAACTGGGGCTGCGCGGACTGCGCCACAGCACCCGACGCCCCGAAAACAAGGGCGCAGAGGCACAGCATCCGGAGCGCCGCCCGCCCCGCAGGAGCAAAAGCCCCCGCCGGGGCGGGGGCTCGCAGTTCGGGAAGGATTTGCGTTGCGGCATCCCGCCGCGACGGGAAGGACGGGAAGGGGGCGCCGCATCCCGTCCGGCGATACATCCCGGAACTCATGGTCAATAGAGCTGTGAAATGGTACCCGAGTACTCCACGGGGTTATACCACGGGTTGGTGATGGTCAGGTTGGCACCGCCCGTACGGGAGAAGATCTCGAAGGTGAAGGTATAGGTCGACGCCGAGAAAAGCGAGGTGGAGAAGGTTACCATCCAGCCCTCGTGGGTCTGCTCGGTGGTATAGCCCTGCACGCTGGGAACCGTGTAGTTGATGATGGTCGTGTAATAAGGCGGCACATAGCCCTTGACGTAAGGCAGGCAGATGTCGATCGTGCCGTCCCAGACGCCCACGTTGAAGGCCGGGTTGATGATCTGGCGCATGGGGCCGGCCGGCTGCCGCTGCATGGTCTGGGGGTTGAACTGGAAGTTACGCGAAAGGATGACCGAATCCATCGTTTTCTCGAAATCTGCGATACGTTCCGCACGTCTCTTCTCACGCACCTCGCGGCGTTCTTCCTTGGGCGACAGAATCTTTTTCTGTCCGATCACGGTGGCGCAGACTGCGCACAGCAGCACGCTCACGACGATAATGACTGTTTTTTTCATAGCACATAAAAGGTTTATACGGCCATGAAAAATGCAAATACGGTGCCTAACTGCCTAAAGTCGTGACTAAAGACCCAGTTTTTTCAGAAATTCGCCCGTATAGCTGCGTGGGGCGCAGGCTATTTCGTGCGGAGTGCCCGCCGCGACGATCTCGCCGCCGGCCGCCCCGCCTTCGGGGCCGATGTCGATGATGTAGTCGGCGACCTTGATTACGTCGAGGTTGTGTTCGATGACGATGACGGTATCTCCGGTCCTCATTTCCTGCCCTGCCGTAACAGGGATTTTCACCACCTTTCCCGGCATTGGGGAAGTGATACGGTCGTTCTGTTCGTCTTCACCTTTCTTGCGCATACGCAGATACTTTGCCTGGCTGTCCACGATTTCAACATTGAAACTGCTATAATGCGTATTTACCTTATAGCTTTTACCGTTTTCGCGGCGAATCAGTTGTGCGTTTGCGCTGCGACCGTCCATCAGAATATTGCAGGTGCCATTTTCGGCCATCACAACATCTGCTTCAAACGGTTTTCCGTCAATGGTAAGTACCACTTTGTTGTCTTCCTTGCTGACGAGTTCTATTTCCGCTACGCGGTCTCCTATATGAATTTCCATAATTGAATGCTGTTTTTAGTTTAGATACGAAGTACACCTTTGTGCAAACCGAATTCTTTCCATTTGCTGATGGGACGGTTGTCCGTTGCGTCACCTCTGTTTTCTTCAAGATTCATCAGATAATCCATGTAGGCAGCAATCATGGCAATGTTTTCGGCACGTTCGCTGGTGCGCATGATACATTGTTGCAGATGCTCGCCGTTCTTGGTGATAAAGCCTGTGTCGTAATGGCCTTCCACAAAGTCCGGAGTGTCCATGATGGCACGCAGGTAGCTGATGTTGTTCTTTACCCCTGTCAGTTTATACTCATGGAGTACGCGGCGCATCCGTTCGATGGCATATTCGCGGTTAGTAGCCCATACGATCAGTTTGCCGATCATCGGGTCATAATAGATCGGGATTTCATATCCTTCGTAAACGTAACTGTCGATACGAACACCGATTCCGTTCGGTTCTGTAATCTGCTTGATGATTCCCGGGCTCGGCATGAAGTTCATTTCCGTGTCTTCGGCACAAATACGGCATTCGATGGCATGGCCGCGCTGTTGGATATCTTTCTGTTTCAGCTGGAGCACTTGGCCGTCGGCAACTTTGATCTGCTCTTTCACCAAGTCCACTCCGACCACTTCTTCCGTAATCGGATGTTCTACTTGCAGACGGGTGTTCATTTCGAGGAAGTAATAATTGCGATGCTTATCAACCAAGAACTCAATCGTGCCTGCACCGATATAGTTGACCGCTTTGGCGGCGGCTACCGCCTTTTCACCCATGTCTTTACGTAGTTCGGGAGTCACGAAAACCGATGGCGTCTCTTCTACAATCTTCTGGTTGCGGCGCTGTACGGAACATTCGCGTTCGCACAGGTGAATCACGTTTCCGTGTTTGTCGCCCAGAATCTGAAATTCAATGTGATGAGGTTCTTCCACGAACTTCTCCAGATAAACGGTATCGTCGCCAAACGAAGAAAGTGACTCGCTTTTGGCAGTCGTATAAGCCTCTTCCACCTCTTCCGCACTGTGGATAAGGCGCATACCTTTTCCGCCGCCGCCCATAGATGCTTTCAGCATCACCGGGTAACCGATCTTGTTGCAGAGTTCTACGGCTTCTTCCACACTTTTCAGATTCTCCTGTGTGCCGGGAACGACAGGGACTCCTGCCTCGATCATTTTAATACGGGCGGATATCTTGTCGCCCATTGCCTCCATCGTTTCGGGGTCCGGTCCGATAAAAATAATATTTTCTTCCTGACAGCGTCGGGCGAAAGTCGCGTTTTCGGACAGGAAACCATATCCCGGATGAATAGCGTCTGCATGGCATTCCTTTGCCACTTCGATGATTTTTTCTATATTCAGATAACTCTCTTTGGATGCTGCCGGTCCTACGCAATAAGCTTCGTCTGCATAGAGCACGTGCTTCGCGGTCCGGTCTGCTTCGGAGAAAATAGCGATACTCGTTATCTCCATCTCCCGGCAGGAGCGCATCACCCTTATGGCAATTTCACCGCGATTGGCTACTAAGATTTTTTTTATCATACTTTACTCAATTAAGTACATACTTATTTAATGCCTTCCCATCTTCACAGACATAGTCCATCCGACAGAAACACAGTATTTTCTTGATTTGGGGCTTAACAAATGATGTTCTTTCTCCTAACCCACGAGGCAGAAGAACGCTTTACGCGAAGTGGCAGGTCTTCTGACTGACTCTTGTCTTATAGTGCCTTCCCGAAATAACATCAGTGGCGATAAATTAGTTCATTAATAAGACATTGTATAGAGCTTCACAGCAGCGGGACTGTCCGGGATTTACACCCGATTCCCTTTTAATCGTTGTCCGTTGGACACGGACTCCGAACCATTTCGGGGGGCAAAGATAAATAAATATTGAATACTGTGTTCTGTTTTTGCACGAAAGTTTCAGTTTTGTGCAATGAATGCTCCGGCAGATTTCCTCTCCTTTACTTTTCCAATAGAACTAAATCTCTGTGTATTAATGTTTATGTGTTAAACCTTCCCCTTTTTGTATTGTTAAGACTCCCACTAATTAATTAAAAGGAGAATCGATATGAAAGAAAAGAAAATAGCTCGTGATACGAGAAACAGAGAGAAACTGGCGGGTGATGACTGGGTAATGGCAGAATTTTATGCAACGTGGTGTCCTCACTGCCAGCGTATGCAGCCTTTGATAAAAGAGTTCAAGAAAGAGATGGAAGGGATAGTCGAGGTAGTACAGGTAGACGTAGACGAGGAAAGTGATCTCGCTAATTTCTATACCATTGAATCCACTCCCACATTCATTCTTTTCAGAAAAGGTGAACAGCTCTGGAGACAATCCGGCGAACTGACGCTGGAAAGATTGGGAAGAGCAGTCAAGGAGTTTAAATCTTGAAAAAGTATTAATAAAAAGGGATGTTTTTCTATGAAAGTTTTAAATCGTGTTATAAAACATACTTTTTTATTTGGATAATTTGCTAATAACACAGAAGTACGTATCTTTGCACTGTGTTTTTCATAGTATTAGATTTAAGGTTAACAAAGGTTGGAGCAAGGCGTTGCTCCTTTTTTTATGCCCGTATCCCGGCTTTCTGTTCAGAGTGGTCTTTATTTCGCCAGCCTCAGTTCGTATAGACAAGCCTGTACTTCCTCCGGACTGCCTGTATGTTTTCCCTCGTCATCCGATAGTTTGATGCATTCTCTCCATTCCTGATTGACATTCATTTTGCATTGCGTGAGTTTCATGACAATGTTGGAAGGGGCAAATCCTGTATCATTCGTAAGATTGGTACCGATTCCGAAGGAACAGCGAATCTTGTCCTTGCAGTATTCCTGAATTTCCAGTGCCTTCGTGAAGTCGAGAGCGTTGCTGAAGACGATTGTTTTGGTAGTGGCATCAATGCCCAGTTCTTTATAGCGGGCTACCAGCTTATCGATAAAATCAAACTCATTGCCGGAATCGCAGCGCACTCCGTCGAATAGCTTGGCCTGCTTGCGGCTGAGATTGCTCAGGAATATTCCTGAAGTATAAGTGTCGGACAGCGCAATGCCCAAATCTCCGTCATATACATTCACCCAGTTTTCGAGCGCCATATAGTTGGCGTGCTTATATCCGAACTGTGCCCCATGAAACATGAACCACTCATGCGGATGAGTTCCCATCATTTTCATGCCGTACTTCATGGCAAAATAGCAGTTGGAAGTTCCGGTACAGTATTTGGCCGTATCATTCAGCCGTTTGATCACCGTCTCCTGCACGTCGATTGAGAATCTTCTCCGCGTGCCGAACTCCGAGAAGCGGAGCTGGTGCTGATTGGACAATTCCACTTTCTCCGACAATTTGCAGAGTATCTCGCTCATATCGGGTACATTGCCGAAAAACTTGTTTTTGATTTCGGATACGATGGCGAGCAGCGGTACTTCATACAGTGTGACTTTATAAAGAAAATCGCTGACTTCAATATGCAGCCGGCCCGTTGTGTCCAGATGAATATCGATCTTGTCCGGATCAAAACGGAAAGAAGACAGCCATTCCCAATAGACTCTAGGAAGAAACCGGCAATTGCGTGTCATGTATTCCAGTTCCTCTTCCGTAAGTCTCAACCGGCTGAGTTTGTTGAATTCGCTTTTGAGCGCTTCCAGAAACTCTTCGGTATATTCAGTTTCGTTTCTGTCGTTGAAACTGAAAGTGCCCATTGCGTAAGGGAATAATTTGATATAAGCGTACGAGGTGGTAAACTTATAGAGGTCTGTATCCAGTAGTGTTCTTACAATCATGCCGTTTATTCTTTATATGTAAAACGTCGTAAAGTTAGCATTTGTTGAACAATCCTACTGATTAATTGGCAATAATTCCTTCTTTTAGTAAGTTAATCCCACTTTTAGGGTGTTTTCGCTTTCTATAGCGGTGATGCTTCAACAAAATAGGCGAAAAAATACTTTTTTTATGAATAAGCTTCTTTATAACCAATCAATTATTGCTGTAAACCGTAAGACGCAAAATACGTATATGATTATTATACAGTATGATACGGATTACTATATTCTCAATCATTCTCATGGTGATGAGAAAAAATTCTCACCACTATGAGAAAAGTTTCTCATCGCATTGAGAAAAAGTTCTCACTGCAATGAGAATTTTTTCTCGAAGGCATGAGAATTTTTTCTCGTTAAAGAGAGAACGGATGCTTATAGTAATAACCTGCTCATAGTTGCAGCCTTTTATTTACTTTGTTTATTGGATATGAATGGTTATACTCTTGACGATATGCAGTGCTGTGGTAAGTGAAGAGGTATTGGTCACGATCTTTCCGTTGCTGCCATCGGGGCTGCTGTGTCCGATTAGCGGGGAAAAAGGGACTTTTTATTTGTTAATTAGAAAAAACGGCTTTGGAGTATGCTGAGGGAGACGAGAAAGAGAATAAATGGACAGTACATCTGGCTTTATGAAGGTGTGTCAAAAGTAACTAAACTCCCCTCTTCAGGAAGGAAGAGTGGCTGAAAGCCGGAGTGGTAGGTATGCTGTATGGTTGAATATCAATAGCTTGTGTGCTCACCTACCACCTCCTCCTACGGGTACTCCTCTTCCCGAAGGAGGAGAGTGTGGATACAACTGACTTTTTAGTCAGCCTCAGTTTAGTTACTTTTGATTTTTGACACACCTTCATCGTTCTTATGATAAAAAGCAGGATGTACTGTCCGGGGTATATTTATGATAATTCAACGGTAGGATTGTGAATGGTTAAGCCACCGTCTACCACAATCGTCTGTCCGGTGATGTATCGTGCATCGTTGGAGGCCAGGAATGCAATAGTGGCGGCAACGTCTTCGGGTTCTCCCAAATAAGGCGTGGCGCATTGTCCCAGAAATATATTGCGTACTTCTTCGTTCAGATTGTCCAGTGCGGCAGGGGTAAGAACCAGTCCCGGTGCTACGGCATTGCAGCGGATATTTTTCTTTCCCATTTGGGTGGCGATATATTTGGTCAGATTGATGACACCTGCTTTGCTGGCTCCGTAGAGAGTGCCGTTGGCGTCGGCTGTCAGTCCGCTTATAGATGCTACGTTTACGATATTTCCGCCTCCGTGAGTGGTCATGATGGGAATGACCTGCTGAGAAAGATACATCGTGCAGCAAAGGTTCAGATGGAATACTTCGTCGAAGTAATCGATATCCAGCTTTTCAATATTCAGATCACGTTTGGGGTCGGTTCCGCCTACGTTGTTTATAAGTACGTCTATCTGACCGTATTCCTTCATGGCGAAATCAACCAGTTCTTTACAGCTTTGGAGTTCGGTGGCGGAGAAATAGATGGGACGCACGTCGGCCCCTGCTTGAGTGAGTTCGGCGGCAAGCTTGTCGGCCCTTTCCTGCGAAAGATCGGCGATGACTACTTTTCCTCCTTCGGAGACGATGCGGCGTGTGGTTGCTTCGCCAATGCCACCGGCAGCACCGGTGATGACGACTACTTTGTTTTCAAATCTTTTCATATATGTTGAGAATTTGATGATTACCTTCCTCTAATTAACAGCTAATGAATGGATTTGTTGTTGCCTGTAAACTCTTATTAATAGGAATCGGCAACAGATTCGAAAACTTTTGCATCTCATTCAGTTTTATGGGCTAAATATTTAAGAAGACTGCTAAATGTTAACATGAAGTTGCTTATTTGTTAATGCGGTTCTGATTCTATTAAACCATGTTATAAGATGTCCCGTTTTAGCCGGAAAATTTGGAGATGAGGCAAAAGTCCGTATCTTTGTACTGTGTTTTTCATAGTATTAGATTTAAGGTTAACAAAAGATTGGCTGTCTGGGA
>OGON01001988.1_pt1 | contig 13156 bp, 13 predicted proteins | sample 1552671 | NCBI WGS metagenome assembly OGON01 (sample SAMEA2580136, study PRJEB22360) | human gut metagenome | biome: human gut; feature: human-associated habitat; material: faeces | place: Denmark | collected 2008/2010 | reverse complement strand
CGTAAGTTTTTAAAAAAGTCGGTGAGAAGTTTTGAACACTCCTCCTGCATAATACCGCCGACTGATTCGGGTTTGAAATTGAACGGCATTTGAAACAGATTCGTAATTGTACCGCAAGCGCCGTTTTTTAAGTCGTATGCGCCGAAATATACCTTTGGAATATGAGCGTTGATTATTGCACCTGCACACATAGGGCAAGGCTCAAGCGTTACATAAATTTCACAGTTCCACAATCTCCAACCGCCAAGCCTTTGACAGGCATTGTAGATTGCATCTGTTTCGGCATGAAGAAGAGCGTTCTTGCCTTGTTCACGGCGATTTCTTCCTGTGGCAACAATTTCATCATTTCTGACAATTACCGCACCGACGGGAACTTCGTTTTCCGCAGCGGCAATCTCAGCCTGTTCAATAGCCTTTTGCATATAGTATAAAGTTTTATCCATTGTTAATTAATCCTAAATTTGTGATTGTAGTTATCAGAAAAAGCACAAGTGAAAGTATGATACCGGGATTCACAAGAAATGCAGTCATTTTCTCTTTTAAGCTAAGTTCACTTACAATTCCGTCTTTCTTATCAGACATTTTGAAAAAGTTCTTATCATTTTTGGCAAGTATGATATATGAAACAAAGCCTGCAATACAGAAGAAAATAATCAGGCTGTAACTGATTATTGTTGCCGCATAATCGGAAACAATGTTTGCATCTCTTAAAATGCTCATGGAAACAGCATATAGGTTATTAAGAAAATGGATTGCAATTGACGGAAGAATGGAATTGAATTTGCAATCGACATACGCAAAAATAAGTCCGAGAATAAACGCAAACGGAATTTGTGATATATTCTGATGCATTGCACCAAACAAAATTGCGGAGCCTATAACTGCTGTTGTGTCACTGAACTTTCTCAGAGAACCCATAACTATTCCTCTGAAAGCAAATTCTTCGGCAAAAGCGGGGACGATTGCTGTTGAAATTATGTTCAGAACAATACTCAAAACACTTGAATCTCCGATTGTCAATCCCGAAGATGTGTTTTCAATTCCGAAAAGCGAGAAGTTGTCTGCGATAACACTCGTGGCAACATTTGCAATCATCGCACCCCCCATTCCGAGAAACAGAATGGGTATCATACTTTTTTGTTTTACATATTTTGTGCTGATAATATCATTTAAACTGTTTCTTGAAAGCTTTATATAAAAAAATGCAGGAACAACAACGGCAAATACGGAAATAAATATATCCATAAAGTAAGTCAGTATTGAATAATTGTCAGAATAAATATATTTTGCCGAACCAAAAGCCTTGAAAACTTCTACAACTATCATTGCGCTTACTGTCATTGTAAGCGAATACGCAAATACAAAAAAACCTAAACCGCTTGATCTTTGCTTGAGATTATCATACTGGAACTCTTTTTTGAAATTGCGGTTATAATTAAGGTTATTGTCGTAAAACGGCATATTATTACCCGAAAACTGGTTATTTATCAAATTATCACATCCTCAAAGCTATTCTAACATAGAGGCATATTATTTTCAAGGATTAAAACATCCGTATAAAGTATTTGCATGATTAAAATGATGTAATCCGACAAAAAGTAACTTTAAAATACAGTATAATAAATTCACCCAAAATCAACGCCAAAGAAGAAAAACTGTTTGTATTTTCACACAAATTGATTCACCTCTATTTACAGCGTAGTAATTAAGGCAAAAAATTTAAAAATATAACTTGATTTTTCCTGATTTGTATTGTATAATATGTTTTGCATTTGCCGGTGTGATGGAATTGGCAGACGTAGCGGACTCAAAATCCGCCGGTAGCGATACCGTACCGGTTCAAGTCCGGTCACCGGCACCAAAAGGACATTAACTCATAGAGTTAGTGTCCTTTTTTAGTATATTTCGGAGGGCGATAATTATGGGTGGAATAAGTGTTATGCTTTTAATGGGAATGCTTTCGGCTGTGTATGTGTTCTTTATAGCAGTAATTGCCGTGCTGATTATTTATTTTGCAGTAAGCTATGTTTTTGAGAGCATTGCGGCAATGGGTATGTGCAAGAACTTGTACTATAAGCACAGCGGTACAGCTTGGATTCCGTTTTATAATAAATATCTCCTCGGTAAAATTGCAGGGAATAAGGCTTTAGGCATAATTGAAGGTGTGCTGAACCTTTCAATCGCAACCGTTGCCGTTCTGTTTTTCTGCTTTGAACTGGAAATCGGTATCATCGGCTTGATTGCCCTGTTAGCTTGTGCCATTGCCTCATTTGTGATAGATGTAATTATTTCGGATAAAATATTCAAAAATCTTAACATCAGATATTCGGATGTTCTCACAGTAGTAAATGTTCTTACCTTCGGACTTTTTAGACCGATAATACTTTTCGTATTCAGAAATAAGCAGAATACAGTCAGATTTTAATTTCAAAGGAGCAATACACGCCGTATTGTTCCTTTTCCTTTTGCAAAAATGCCCTGTTTAAGATTATTTTTGTTTCATAATTTTTCGATACAGGCAATTTTTTAAAAAATTCGTCAATTTTTTTATTTTTAATTCTCATACGGTTGCTTATTTTTGATTTATATATTATAATGTATCTTGTATTGTTTTTTAATTACGGCGCAAAGCCGCATCTTTATGGAGGATTTGATTATGGAAAAGAAAGAATTACTTTACGAAGGAAAAGCTAAAAAGGTATTTTCTACAGAAGATCCCGATCTCTGCATCGTTTCCTACAAGGATGACGCAACTGCATTCAACGGCGAGAAAAAGGGTACAATCGTTGGCAAGGGTGTTGTAAACAACCGTATGTCAAACTTTATGTTCAAGCTTCTCGAAAAGCACGGCATTGCAACAGACTTTGTTGAAGAGCTTAACGACAGAGATACAGTCCTCAAGAAGGTTGAAATTGTTCCTCTCGAGGTAATTTTAAGAAATAAAGCTGCCGGCAGTCTTTCAAAGCGTCTCGGTCTTCCCGAAGGCACTCCGATGAAGACTCCTGTTCTTGAATTCTGCTATAAGAACGATGAACTCGGCGATCCTATGGTAAATGAATATCACATCCTCGCAGCTGGCTTTGCTACAAAGGAAGAAATCGACACAATCACAGAAATGGCTTTCAAGATTAATGAGATTATGATTGAATTCTTCAAGCAGTGCAAGGTTGATCTTATCGACTTCAAGATTGAGTTCGGCAGATACAAGGGCAAGATTCTCCTTGCTGACGAAATCTCTCCCGATACATGCCGTTTCTGGGATATGGATACTCAGGAAAAACTCGACAAAGACCGTTTCCGTCGTGACATGGGCGGCGTTGAAGAGGCTTATGCCGAAATGATGAAGCGTGTAGGTCTTGCATAATAACTACATTGTGAATTTTTGAATTAAGATATGTGAATTAAACTTTGGATAGTTATTTTGATTAATCGGATGGTGGCACCTTGGAATTTTCTTTCGATAATTTTGCAAAAGAAGGTCTGCACGAAGAGTGTGGAGTATTCGGCATATTCAGCGACGGCACAATTAACCCTGCATACGCTTGTTATAACGGCTTGCTTGCTCTCCAGCACAGAGGACAGGAAAGCTGCGGCATCGCTGTATCTGACGAAGGTGTAATTGATTATCACAAAGATATGGGCCTTGTTACCGAGGTCTTTAACAACAAAATTCTTGATTCTCTCAACGGACAAATGGCGGTTTCGCATGTCCGTTACTCGACTGCAGGCGGTTCTGTGCTGGAAAATGCACAACCGCTTGTTATGCGTTATGTAAAGGGTACGCTTTCAATTGCCCATAACGGCAACCTTACCAATGCGCTTGAAATCCGCAGAAGTCTTGAACAGCGCGGCGCAATCTTTCAGACAACAATCGACAGCGAGGTTATCTGCTATGTAATTGCCCGTGAAAGACTTAAATGTCATTCTGTTGAAGATGCCGTTGCAAGAACAATGCAGGTAATTGAGGGAGCTTATTCGCTCCTTGTTATGAGCCCGAGAAAGCTTATTGCGGTTCGTGATCCTCACGGATTCAGACCGCTTTGTATGGGCAAGTACAACGATTCCTATGTTTTTGCAAGTGAAAGTGCGGCTCTTGATGCCTGCGGTGCGGAATTTGTCCGTGATGTTGAGCCGGGCGAAATCGTAATTGTAGACCAAAACGGTGTCCGCAGTATGAAACCCGACTTCGGTGACAAGAAAAAGGCACTTTGCATTTTTGAGTATATTTATTTTGCCCGTTCAGACTCCTTTATTGACGGAGTAAGCGTTTATGAGGCAAGAAAGCAGGCAGGACGAATTCTTGCAAGAAAATACCCTGTTGAGGCTGATATGGTTGTCGGTGTTCCCGAATCGGGAATTGATGCCGCAATCGGTTACAGCGAAGAATCCGGAATTCCTTATGAAAAGGCTATTGTGAAGAACAGCTACATCGGCAGAACCTTCATAAAGCCAAGTCAGAAGGAACGAATGAAAAGCGTAAAAATTAAACTCAACCCGATTGCCGACAAAATCAAAGGCAAGAGAGTTGTTATTATTGATGACAGCATTGTGCGTGGTACAACTGTTGACCGAATTGTTACAATGCTCAAAGAGGCAGGCGCAAAAGAGGTACATATGCGTATCAGTTCACCTCCGTTTATGTGGCCGTGTTATTACGGTACTGACATTCCGTCAAGAGGAGAACTTATTGCCTGCAACCATACAATCGAAGAAATCACAAAGCTCAGCAAGGCTGATTCCCTCGGATATCTCCCTGTTGAGTCACTTCGTGAGATGATTCACAACGCTCCCGTAGGCTTTTGTGACGGTTGCTTTACGGGTAATTACCCCGCTCCTATCACAAAAGAAACCTTTAAGGGCAAGGAGCGTGGCGGAATGAACTTCGATGAAAACAATAAAAAGGACAACTAATTGAAAGGATGTAAATAATGGTAAAAGATACTTATGAATCACCCTTGTCAGCCCGTTATGCAAGCAAGGAAATGAAATACATTTTCTCGCCGGATAAAAAATTCAGAACATGGAGAAAACTCTGGATTGCTCTTGCAGAATCGGAAAAAGAACTCGGACTCCCAATTACACAGGAGCAGATTGACGAACTCAAGGCTCATGCTGATGATATCAACTATGAAGTTGCACAGGAAAGAGAGAAAATTGTTCGTCACGATGTAATGTCACATGTATATGCTTACGGTGTTCAGTGTCCGAACGCAAAGGGCATTATTCATCTCGGAGCAACCTCCTGCTATGTCGGTGATAACACAGATATCATCATTATGACAGAAGGACTCAAGCTTATCAGAAATAAGCTTATCACCGTTATCCGCAACCTTTCAAAGTTTGCCGATGAATACAAGGCTCTTCCAACCCTTGCATTCACTCATTTTCAGCCTGCACAGCCTACAACAGTAGGTAAGAGAGCGACTCTCTGGCTTCAGGAACTCCTTATGGATCTTGAAGATGTTGAGTATCAGCTTTCAAAGGCTAAGCTTCTCGGTTCAAAGGGTACAACAGGTACACAGGCAAGTTTCCTTGAACTCTTTGACGGAGATCACGAAAAGTGCAAAATGCTTGACCGTAAGATTGCAGAAAAAATGGGCTACAAGGCTTGTTTCCCTGTATCAGGTCAGACATATTCAAGAAAGCTTGATTCACAGTTTCTCAATGTTCTTGCGGGAATTGCTCAGTCAGCCGCTAAATTCTCAAATGATATCAGACTTCTTCAGCACCTCAAAGAGGTTGAAGAGCCGTTTGAAAAGAATCAGATCGGTTCATCGGCTATGGCTTACAAGCGTAACCCAATGAGAAGTGAGCGTATAGGTTCACTTTCAAGATATGTTATGGTTGATGTTCTCAACGGTTACTTTACAACTGCCACACAGTGGTTTGAAAGAACACTTGATGATTCCGCCAACAAGCGTCTCAGCATTCCGGAGGCATTCCTCGCAGTTGACGGTATCCTTTCACTTTATGCAAATGTTGCAGACGGCCTTGTCGTTTATCCAAAGGTAATTGAACAAAGACTCAGAAAAGAACTTCCGTTCATGGCAACAGAGAATATTATGATGGATGCAGTTAAAAAGCGTGGTGCTGACAGACAGCAGCTTCACGAGAAAATCCGTGAGCATTCAATGGCTGCGTCAAGAGTAGTCAAGGTTGAAGGCGGCGAAAATGATCTTCTCGAAAGAATTGCCGCAGATGAGGCATTCGGCGTTACTCTTGAAGAGCTTGAAAAAATTCTCAAGCCTGAAAACTACACAGGCAGAGCAAAAGAGCAGACAGAGGACTTTCTCAACGAGTGCATCAAGCCTGTTCTTGAAAAGTACGCAGATGTTGAGTCTGACAAGCCTGAAATCAATGTTTAATTAGAATGATTTAATCGAACCTTTGGTTCAAGTATATATTTTATTTATAGCAGACCATGCGTCTGTAAAAAGGAGTTTTGTAAAATGGTAAAAGCAATTGTAGGTGCCAACTGGGGCGACGAGGGCAAGGGTAAAATTACAGATGTTCTCGCAAACGACAGCGACATCGTAATTCGTTTTCAAGGCGGTGCAAACGCAGGACATACAATTGTCAACGATTACGGAAAATTTGCTCTTCACCAGCTTCCTTCGGGTGTTTTTCATCAGAATATCACCAATATAATCGGCAACGGTGTTGCTTTCAGCGTTGAAAACTTCGTTAAGGAAATGGCTCACCTCAAAGATCGCGGAGTTCCCGAGCCAAACATTATTATTTCTGACAGAGCACAAATTGTTATGCCTTACCATGTAGCATTTGACTGCTATGAAGAAGAGCGTCTCGGCAAAAATTCTTTCGGTTCAACAAAGAGCGGTATCGCTCCGTTTTATTCCGACAAGTATTCAAAAATCGGTTTCCAGATCAATGAGCTTTATGATGATCCCGATTCACTCAGAGAGAAAATCAGACACGCTCTTGAAATCAAGAATGCAACTTTGAAAAACCTCTACAACAAGCCCGAAATCACAGAACAGGAAGTTTTTGACAAGCTAATGGAATATAAGGAACTTCTTGCTCCTTATGTCGGTGACGCATTCACTTTTGTTCATAATGCGCTCAAAGACGGAAAGAATATTCTTCTTGAAGGACAGCTTGGTTCACTCAAGGATACTGACTTCGGCATTTATCCTATGGTTACTTCATCCAATACAATCGCAGGTTACGGTGCTGTAGGCGCAGGTATCCCTCCGTATGAAATCAAAGAAATCATCACAGTTGTTAAGGCTTATTCAAGTGCGGTAGGCGCAGGTGAATTTGTTTCCGAAATCTTCGGCGATGAGGCTGACGAACTCCGCAGAAGAGGCGGTGACGGCGGAGAATTTGGTGCAACAACAGGTAGACCGAGAAGAATGGGTTGGCTTGACCTCGTTGCAACACGCTACGGTTGTATGGTTCAGGGTGCAACACAGGTTGCATTCACGGTTCTTGATGTTCTCGGATATCTTGATGAAATCCCTGTTTGTGTAGGTTATGAGCTTGACGGCAAGGAAATTGACTACTTCCCGTCAACAACAAAGCTTAAAAGATGCAAACCTATCCTCAAAAAGCTCAAGGGCTGGAAGTGTTCAATTTCAGGTATTACAGAATATGACAAGCTTCCTAAGGAATGCCGTGAATACATTGAATTTGCCGAAAAGGCTATCGGTGTGCCGATTACAATGGTTTCAAACGGTCCTTCCAGAAACGATATTATTTATAGATAAATAGATAATTAAAATATTAATTGAATACCGCACAAACTCTGTGCGGTATTCTTTAAATTTGAAAGGAATTTTACTATGAGCAATGCTACAAAAGAAACTGTCATTGTTCTTGATTTCGGCGGTCAGTACAATCAGCTGATTGCAAGAAGAGTTCGTGAGTGCAATGTGTATTGCGAAATTCTTCCTTATACCGTTGATATTCAGAAAATCAAAGACATTAACCCAAAAGGTATTATCTTCACAGGCGGTCCTAACAGCGTTTATGACGAGTCATCACCGCACTATACTCCTGAAATTTTTGAACTCGGAATCCCGATTCTCGGCATTTGCTACGGTTGTCAGCTTATGGCATACACGCTCGGAGGCAATGTTGTTTCGGCTACAGACAATTCATCAAGTGAGTACGGCAAGACAGTTACAAGATATAATAACAATGATATCCTCTTTAAATCCGTAAAGAGTGAAGGAATTTCATGGATGAGTCACCGTGACTATATCAATGAAGCTCCCGAAGGATTCAGCATTACAGCTACAACGGATGTATGTCCCGTAGCCGCAATGTCATGTCCTGAAAAAAAGTTTTACGGTGTTCAGTTCCATCCCGAAGTTAACCATACAGATAACGGTAAAGATATGCTCCGTTCATTCCTTTATGATGTTTGCGAATGTAAGGGTGAGTGGAAAATGGAAAGCTTCATCGACACAACTGTTGCACAGCTTAAAGAGCAGATTGGTGATAAGGGTGTAGTTCTCGGACTTTCGGGCGGTGTAGATTCATCCGTTGCCGCAGCACTTCTCAGCAAGGCTGTCGGTAAACAACTTACCTGCGTTTTCGTGGATCAGGGACTTATGAGAAAAGACGAGGGCGACTTTGTAGAGCAGACCTTTACAAAGCTTTTTGATATGAACTTTGTCCGCATTAATTGTCAGGAAGAGTTCCTTGCAAAGCTTAAAGGTGTTGAAGAACCCGAAGAAAAGCGCCACATCATCGGCACAGAATTTTATAAGGTGTTCTGGAATAAAATCCGTGAAAGCTACGGCGAGGGTTACTTTGCACAGGGTACAATTTATCCTGACCGTATCGAAAGCGGTAAAGGCGATGCCGCAAAAATCAAAACACATCACAATCAGGTTGGTATCCCGGAAGATATTGACTTTGCAGGTGTAATTGAACCGCTTAAAGACCTTTTCAAGGATGAGGTAAGAGTAGTAGGTGAGAAGCTTGGACTTCCGCACGACCTCGTATGGCGTCAGCCGTTCCCGGGTCCGGGACTCGGTGTGCGAGTAATCGGAGAAGTTACAGCCGAAAAGGTTCGTATTCTTCAGGAAGCCGATGCAATTCTTCGTGATGAAATGGATAAGTGCGGTTACGCAGATAAAATGAGCCAGTTCTTCGCAGTCCTCCCGGGTGTTAAAACCGTTGGCGTTATGGGTGACGCAAGAACATATGACGAACTCATCGCTCTCCGTGCCGTTACAACCGATGATTTTATGACAGCCGACTGGGCAAAAATCCCCTACGAAATCCTAGGCAGAGTCTCCAACCGCATCATAAATGAAGTAGAACATGTCAACAGAGTAGTCTATGATATAACAAGTAAACCCCCCGGAACAGTAGAGTGGGAGTGATTTCACACCCTCGAAAAAGCCCGTAAATAAAGGCTTTTCGCCGCTTTGATGCCCTTAGTGGCAACGATTTGGCAACATTATTTGAATTATTGCAAAAGTAAAGAGCTATCTGATTTCAAGTTGAAGTCAGATAGCTCTTTTGCTTTTTCCGTTCAATCTTTCAGCTGGTCTTTGAATGCTTCGACCATTGCGTCGCTGAGTTCTTGCGACGGAACTTTTACATAGCCGGAGGCTTCATCATATTTCGGATAATTGTAACGCCACCTGTCGTAGTCCTCACGGGATATTTCCCCACTATGATACTTCTCCGCCTGCTCCGCCCATGCGGAAACCATTTTACAAAGCTCCGCTGCGTCTTTACCCTTTCGGGGGTCAATACGCATGGAAACACCGCTTTCGTTCTTTTCAACCGTCAGACCGTAGCGGTCTTCCAATGTAAACAGGGTGTGCATCAAGCCAAGATAGCTGTCAATATCGGGCACGGACAGGGCGAGCGGCGAAACGCCCAGGACTTCCGCAAGACTGTTTGTCAAATCAGCCTTTGGAGTTCTGGAACTGGATTCATACTGCGCCATACGGATATCCGCCGTTTTTTCGGGGAAGCCGACTACCGTTCCTAAATACTTTTGTGTCATTCCCCGCAAATTGCGGAAAAAACGAATTCTCTCACCGATTGCCATAACACAACACTCCTTTATGTACCGTGTAATTATTATAGCATATAAGTTTAAGTTATGTCAAGGTAGCAAAAGCAAAAAAGTTAAATATTTTTTCAAAAGCCTATTGACAATAGCAAATTCGTTTAGTATAATCATTAAGCAAATATCGTTAAGCTATTTGTGGACAACGGAATATCCGTCGTGCGTCACGGTAATGGCGTACCCGCTCGGGCAAATCGGAATGCGGCCAGAAAGTTCTCCGACACTAAACAAGAGAACTATAACCAGACGAAAGGGGTGATGAAATGGAGAATATGAGCTTTATGAAAGTGGATGAAGTAGCACAGGAATTGGGCGTTTCCAAATCCTACGCCTATAAGATCGTTCAGAAGCTGAATGAAGAACTGAAAAACAAAGGCTTTCTCACGATTTCAGGACGAGTCAACAAGCAATATTTTATGGAACGCACCTGTTACGGTGCTGTTCAGAAAGAGAGGTAAAAATGTCAGTTTACAAAGATACCAAGAACAACACTTGGAAGGTCTACTACCGTTTTACGGATTGGCAGGGCAAGGTACACCAATCTACAAAGCGTGGCTTTTCTACGAAACGGGAGGCGCTTGCTTGGGAGCGTGAACAGCTCCACAAGGTAGAAGCTGATCTGGATATGACCTTTGAAAGTTTTATAGACACCTACACAGCCGATATGAAGAACCGGCTGAAAGAGAACACCTGGCACACGAAAGAGCACATCATTCGCACCAAACTGCTCCCCTACTTCGCCAAGCGGAAAATGAACTCGATCCAGCCCAAAGACATTATCGCTTGGCAAAATGAGATGATCAAATGTCGGGATAAGAGCGGCGAGGCATATTCGCCGGTATATCTCAAAACTCTGCACAATCAGCTCAGTGCAATTTTCAATCACGCCGTGAAATTCTACGGGCTGAAAGACAATCCCGCCGCCAAGGTCGGCAATATGGGAAAGGCCAAAGCAAGAGAGATGCTTTTCTGGACGCAGGAGGAATACAAGAAATTCTCAGAGGAAATGATGGACAAGTCTGTTTCCTTCTATGCTTTTGAAATGCTGTACTGATGCGGCGTCCGTGAGGGAGAACTGCTGGCGCTGACCCCGGCAGATTTCGATTTTGACCGGGAGACGGTCACGATCAGCAAATCCTATCAGCGTATCGGTGGCCGGGACATCATCACCGACCCGAAAACGCCGAAAAGTAACCGGACGATCAAGATGCCGGAGTTTCTCTGCGAAGAAATGCAGGACTATATGAAACAGCTCTACCGGATCGGCAAGAATGACCGTCTGTTTGAAGTCACAAAAAGCTATCTTCATCACGAAATGGACAGAGGCGTCAAGGCCGCAGGGGTCAAGAGGATCAGAATCCACGATTTGAGACACAGCCATATTTCGCTTCTGATTGAAATGGGATATTCGGCGGTAGCCATCGCTGACCGGGTAGGACACGAAAGTATCAATATCACTTATAACTACGCTCACCTGTTCCCCTCTACACAAAGCGATATGGCAGACAAGCTCAATCAATTCAGAAAGGATGGTGCAAGCGATGTCATCAAAGAACAGGGACGAGCATAATCGCTGGCGTAATAAGACGGTTGCCTTCCGGGTATCGCCGGAGGAGGATGCTCAAATCGAACGCTATGTGCAGCTCTCCGGGCTGACCAAGCAGGACTATATCACCCGGCGACTCACCCACAAGGATGTAGTAGTGCAAGGCAATCTCAGAGTTTTCAAGGCGCTGCGGAATTAGCTTGCCGAAGTGCTTTCGGATTTGCAAAGAATTGAGAACGGTAACGCAGTCAATGATGAGCTACTTGACCTAATTGAAATGATTGCCGATATTCTCGGCGGAATGAAGGAGGAATTTGAATGACCAACAAAAAAGAAATGACCGCTCACGTTGTATCTGTTGGCGCAGATACGGAGCAGTCATCCCAAAACCTTACTGACAATAGTTTAACCGATTTTGATTCGGATTTCAAGGGGTTTGATGAAATGCAGAGAGAAATTCTGCGAATGATGGACCCGTCCTACCTGAAAATCGTGTCAATGTCTGAGCTGCTGGACAATGTGTATCAGAGCAAGCCGCCCCTTGTGGACGGTCTGCTCTACCGGGGTACTTACCTTTTTGTCGGCGCTCCGAAGCTGGGCAAGTGCTTCCTGATGACCCAGCTTGCCTATCATATCAGCACCGGCACCCCGCTTTGGAATTATCCCGTCCGTAAAGGAACGGTGCTGTATCTTGCGCTTGAGGACGATTACCGCCGCTTGCAGGAGCGTTCCTATCGGATGTTCGGCACGGCAGAAAATGAGAGCCTGTTCTTCTCTGTTTCGGCCGGTCAGCTTGGCAGTGGCCTCGACGAGCAGCTCACTAATTTTCTGCGGGAGCATCCAGGCACTTCCCTTATCATCATTGACACGCTCCAGAAGGTGCGTGAGGTCGGCGGGGACAACTACAGCTACGCCAACGATTATCAGATCATCACTCGGTTGAAGGCGCTGGCGGATAGCTATGGCATCTGTCTGCTTCTTGTCCATCACATCCGAAAACAGCAGTCAGACGATAAGTTTGATATGATCTCCGGCACCAACGGACTGCTGGGTGCGGCGGATGGAGCATTTCTGCTTACCAAGGAAAAGCGCACCGGCAACGCCGCTTGCCTTGATGTGTCCGGCAGAGATCAGCCGGATCAGCGGCTGCACCTTTTCCGCAACGAGGAAACCCTTGCGTGGGAGCTGGAGCGTGTGGAAACGGGACTTTGGAAAGCGCCGCCGGAGCCGCTGCTGGAACAGGTTTCGGCTTTTCTTTCTTCGGGTAGTAAGGAGTGGGCAGGAACGCCCACGGAACTTGCGTCGATTCTCGGCGTGGATATGAAGCCCAATGCTCTGACAAGGCGACTAAATGTCAACGCCGGACGACTGCTGAATGAATATGGCATCCGATATGAAAGCAGCCGCAATCGGAACGAGCGCACTGTAAAGCTTGCAGCGACAGAGCGATCGTGACGATATGTGACGGTGTGACGATATTTCTATGAGCGGGTGCGGTATGTACAATAACTTGCGCAAATTGAAAAGAGCATAAAAGAAGACATAGCTTGCAG
>OGON01001983.1_pt1 | contig 13184 bp, 8 predicted proteins | sample 1552671 | NCBI WGS metagenome assembly OGON01 (sample SAMEA2580136, study PRJEB22360) | human gut metagenome | biome: human gut; feature: human-associated habitat; material: faeces | place: Denmark | collected 2008/2010 | reverse complement strand
TTCGGCGGGGGGGGGGAATCCGGCGGCCAAAGTCCCGGCCAAGGGCTGACAAACCCCTTTTCAGGCACGAATGACAGCTTCGCGGACACACCGGCCTTGAAACCCTGCAACGATAAAAAGCGGCCTCTCGAAAAGGGGCCGCTTTTTATCGTTCCGGCATCCGGCCGGGATTAGCGCAGTTCGAGTTTGAAGGGATAATACATGACGATCCCCTGCTGCGAAGCAGCTTCCTGCACCTGTTTGTATTCCTTCATCATGACTCCCAGTTCCGAGCGGGTCATGGCCTCGCGGATGCTGACGTTGAGCGACGAGATGAACGCCGCGAAACCCGTCGGCTGCTCGATCACCTCCGTCACCCGGAAATTGTCGCCCAACCCGGCCTTGTCCGCAGCGACGGCAATGGCCGTCTTCAGGCCACCGTACGTGTCTATCAGGCCGATGCCGAGGGCGTTGTCGCCCGACCATACACGGCCGCCGGCAATGTCGAGCACCTTCTCGAGAGGCAGGTTGCGCCCCTGCGCCACGTTGTTGGTGAACGTCGTGTAAACCTTATCCACGCCGCGCATGATCGAAGCCCTTTCGGCTGGCGTAAGGGCCGAAGTCATGCCCATGCCTGCCGAGGTATTGCTCTTCACGGCGTCGAACGTGATGCCCAGCTTGTTCTTCAGGGCGTCGATGGTATTGAGGTACATGCCGAAGACGCCGATGGAACCCGTCAGGGTCAGTTTGTCGGCCACAATGACATCGGCCGGGCATGAAATGTAGTATCCGCCGCTGGCCGCATAGGAACCCATCGAGACGATGACGGGTTTCTCGGCCTTGAGCAGCTCCATTTCGCGCCAGATGACATCCGAAGCCAATGCGCTGCCGCCCGGGGAATTCACGCGCAGCACCACGGCTTTGACCTTTTCGTCGGCACGCACGCCGGCCAGCGTCGCAGCCAGCGTATTGCCGTAAATCTCGCGGCCGAAGCCCTCGCCGTCGACGATCGCACCGTCGGCATATACGATAGCAACCTGGTCGGCCGAAATATTCTTGAGGTCGGCACTGACCTGCGACGCATATTCGCCCAGGGTGACGAAATTGTATTGGCCGTCGGAATCGGACTGCACGCCCAGTTCGGCAAAGACGTCGTTCATCTGGTCTTCGTAGAGCAGGCTATCCACGAACCCGTGTTCGAGGGCATCCTCGGGCAACGAGACCTCCAGTTTGTCGGTGATCCGGTTCAGGGTTTCCAAGTCGATGCCGCGTGCCTCGGCCACCGAACCCGCGATGGTATTCCACATCGAATTGACCAGTTCCTGCATCTGTTCGCGGTTAGCGTCCGACATTTTGGGAAGTATATAAGGCTCGACGGCGCTCTTGTACTTGCAGGCCGTGGGGCGGAAAACCTCGGCTTTGACATCGAGCTTGTCGAGCAACCCCTTGTAGAACGCCAAATTGAACGAAAGGCCCGACCAGTCCATCCCTCCTTCGGGCTGCATGTAAATCTTGTCGGCCGCCGAAGCGAGGTAATACTGCCCCTGCGAGTAGGTTTCGTTATAGGCGACGACGAACTTGCCGCTCTGCTTGAAATCGACGATCGCCTCGCGCAGCTCTTCAAGCAGGGCTGAACCCGCCACGCCTCCGTTGCCGTTCATACGCAGGTAAATACCCTTGATCCGCGGATCGTCCTTCGCCGCCTCGAGCGCACGCAGCGCCTTCATCAGCGGAAGCATGCGCGTAGACTGGAGCGTCGCGAAATCGAAGCCGGCGAAAGGATCGCTCGACGGGGCATCGGTCAACACCTCCGAAAAATCGAGCTTGAGGATCGACTCGGGGTGTACGGCCACGCTTTTCTCCATCGAACCGGCAATGCCGAGCAGGATGAAAATCCAAAGGAAGACTACCAGTACCGATCCCACGACAAACGCGAGGATGGCAGCCAGGAAAGTTTTGATAAAATTCATAACGAAGTTATTTTTTGTTTGTCCTAATTTTGTTCCGATTCCGGTTTTCTTTCGCAAATATACAGAAATTATATGAAAAACAAATAAAATTTATCGTTTTTCGATAAAAAAGAAGGGTAACCTATATTTATTCTGTAAAATATACGTTATCTTTGCAAGGAAAGTCACTACACAAATATGGAAGAAAAAATCAGACATCTGCTCGCGTCGCTCGTTCATCCCGAAACGGGGCAGGATATCGTCAGCAGCGGTTTTATCGAGCATATCGCCTCGGCAGCCGGAAAAATCACCGTCGTACTCCGCTTCGCCAAGGCCCGCGACCCGTTCGCAGTGAAAATCAAAAACCAGGCCGAGGAACTGCTCAAACGCGAATTCCCCGGGGAAACGGTACTGGTAGTCATCAAGGAGGGCGGCGCCGCCCCGCGTCCCGAACCCAAGCTGAAGACGACTACGGGCGGCATCGCCAAGGTCATTGCCGTAGCATCGGGAAAGGGCGGGGTAGGCAAATCGACCGTCACGGCCAACCTCGCGGTCGCCCTGCGAAACATGGGATTCCGCGTAGGCATCCTCGACGCCGACATATACGGGCCTTCGCAGCCCAAGATGTTCGGAGTGGAAGGCTACCTGCCCGACGCCGTGCAGGAAGAGGGCGCAGACCACATCGTCCCTGCGGAGCCGATGGACATCCGGCTGATGTCGATCGGGTTCTTCATCAAACCTACCGACGCCCTGCTGTGGCGCGGAGCCATGGCCGTCAGCGCCCTGAAACAGATGATCCACCAGACCAAATGGGGGACGCTCGACTTCCTGCTGGCCGACCTGCCCCCCGGTACGGGCGACGTACACCTCTCGATCATCGGGGAGCTGAAGATCGATTCCGCGGTGATCGTCTCGACGCCCCAGCAGGTCGCCGTAGCCGACGTCGTGCGCGGCGTGGAGATGTTCTGCAACGAAAACGTCAACATCCCCGTGGCGGGAATCATCGAAAACATGGCCTGGTTCACCCCCGAGGAACTGCCCGAAAACCGCTACTACCTCTTCGGCAAAGGCGGTGCACGCCGGTTCGCCGAAGAAAAAGGTGTGGATTTCCTCGGTGAAATACCTATCGTACAGTCGATTATGGAAGGATCCGACGAAGGAAAGCCTGCTATGGGGATAGATCCGCGCGTCGAAAAATGGTACCGCGGAATCGCGGAAAAGATTGTCGAAAAGGTGATGAAATCGTGTTAGGAAACGTGTTGATAAACGGCGATAACTAATGATAACTTTCCGGTCGGAAGAGTTGCAAATTCCGGAAAGGGCGGGCATATACAAGATTTTCCGGAAACCAAAAAAAGTTATGGGAAATTATAGTCAGCCCCGAACCCCGGAAAACGGAACAGATTGTTCACAACAAACGGCTGTCGAAATGTTGACAACGTTTTTTGACAATTGTTGATTATAATTTCATACCTTTGAATACGAACCGGTTGTAACGAGAAATAGGAAACAGTTCGGGAGTAAAATGTTGAAAGATATTTTCCGCAATAACTTGTGAACAGTATCAACAGCTATTATTTCTATTCTTATTTCTTTATTAAAATTAAATTAAAAAGTAAAAATAAAAAATGAAGGTTGATAACTCCGCGCAAATCCGGAATCGGATCGAAGAACTGAAACGCGAGAAACACGCCGTCATACTGGCCCATTACTATACGCTGCCCGAAGTACAGGAGGTGGCCGACTTCCTGGGCGATTCGCTTGCGCTGTCGGTCAAGGCGCAGTCGGTCGATGCGGAAATCATCCTGTTCGCCGGCGTGCATTTCATGGCCGAGACCGCCAAGGTGCTATGCCCCGGCAAAAAGGTGCTCATACCCTGTCCCGAGGCGGGATGCTCGCTGGCCGAATCGTGCGACGCCCGCGACTTTGCGGCCTTCAAGGCCAGGTACCCGGGGCATACGGTGGTTTCGTATGTCAACACCACCGTCGGGGTCAAGGCGCTGACCGATATCTGCTGCACTTCGTCGAATGCCCTGAAGGTCGTGGAGTCGATCCCGGCCGACCGCCCCGTCATCTTCGCGCCCGACCGCAACCTGGGCGCTTACATCAGGAAGCTGACCGGCCGCGAGAATATGGTGATCTGGGACGGGGCGTGCCATGTCCACGAGGAGTTTTCGCTCGAAAAACTGCTCCGGCTCAAAAAGGAGCACCCCGCAGCCCGCATCGTCGTGCATCCCGAATGCCGGGCCTATATCATCGAGGTGGCCGATTTCGTGGGGTCGACGGCTGCGATCCTCGACTATTGCGGCCGCAACGGGGCCGATGAGTTCATCGTCGTCACCGAATCGGGCATCCTCGCCGAGATGAAGAGGCGCTATCCCGGCAAGACATTTATCCCGGCGCCCCCGGACGACGAGACATGCGGCTGCAACAACTGCAAGTACATGAAGATGGTGACGCTGGAAAACATCTGCGAATGCCTCGAGCGGGAGGCCCCGGAGATCGTACTCGATGAAGAGGTGCGCCGCAAGGCCGAGCGTTCGATCCTGAACATGATCAACATCAAATAATCGTTTATATATGAAGAAACTGTTTTTACTGATTGCAGCGGCGTGCGTGTCGCTGACCGCGGCGGCAGACGAAGGCATGTGGATGCTGCCTTACCTGCAGAAAATGAATATCCGGGACATGAAGGCGCGCGGATGCAAACTTTCGGCCGAGGATATTTACAGCATCAACAAATCTTCGCTCAAGGATGCGATCGTCATTTTCGGCGGCGGCTGCACGGGCGAGATCGTTTCGCCCGACGGCCTGCTGTTCACCAACCACCACTGCGGCTACGGGTCGATACAATCCCTGTCGTCGGTCGAACACGACTACCTGAAGAACGGCTTTTGGGCCATGTCGCGCCAGGAGGAGATTCCTGCCCCGGGGCTCAAGGTGCGTTTCATCCGTTCGATCAGCGACGTGACTGCGGATATTCTGGGCAACGTGCCTTCCACGGCCGGGCAGCAGGAATACGAACGGATCACCTCGGAGAATATCGCCGGCCTGACCGCTTCGCTGCAGGAGGCCAACCCCGGCATGACGGTGGAGGTCAAGCCCTTCTTCGAAGGGAACCAGTATTTCGCCTTCGTGATCGAGGTCTATACCGACGTGCGTCTGGTGGGAGCGCCCCCGACTTCGATCGGCAAGTTTGGCGGTGACACCGATAATTGGATGTGGCCGCGCCATACAGGCGATTTCTCGGTGTTTCGCGTCTATGCCGGACAGGATAACAGGCCGGCGGATTATTCGCCCGAAAACCGCCCTTACAAGGCCGAGAAGTTCCTGAAGATTTCGCTCGACGGCTACGAGGAGGGTGATTTCGCCATGATCATGGGGTTCCCGGGTTCCACGCAGCGTTATATGACTTCGTACGAGATCGACGACATGCTGAACGTTTCGAACCCCAACCGGATCTTTATCCGCGGCGAGCGCCAGGCCATCCTCAAGGAGGATATGGCTGCCAGCGACAAGGTACGTATTCAGTATGCTTCGAAATACGCCACGTCGTCGAACTACTGGAAGAATTCGATCGGCAAGTCGCGCGGCATCCTCAAACTGGGTGTGAAGGAGCGCAAGCAGCAGCAGGAGGCTGCCTTCCAGGCATGGGCCGAGAAAAATACGCTGCCCGAGGAAGGGTATATCGACGCGCTGCCGAAAATCCGCGAAGCGATCGAGGGGCTGGCCGGCATCGACGATAACCGCCAGTATCTGGAAGAGGCTTTCCTGCGTGCGGTGGAGATACTGACCCCGGCAAGGATGTTCGACGGGCGGACGGAGATAAAGGATCCCGAAGCGGCCCGAAAGGCGATGGCCGGTTGGTATAAGGATTACAACGCCCCGACGGATCGGAAGGTGGCCAAGCGTATGCTGAAGATCGCCCGCGAGCATATGACCGACCTGCCGTCGTTCTATACGGAGATCGTCGACAAGGAATTCAACGGCGATACGGATGCCTATGTGGATTATATTTTCGATAATTCGTTATTTACATCGCAGGAAAAGGTCGATGAGCTGATCGGTGCTTTTTCGGCCGATAAATATGCCGCCGACCCCATTGCCCCGTTTGTAAAATCGGTGTGGGAGAAGTATAACGCGCTTTCCCAGGCACGCAAGCCGGTCGTGGAAAAATATTACGAGGGAAGCCGTAAATACGTGGCGGGGCTGATGCTCCAAAACCCGAAAAAGGCGTGGGCTTCGGATGCCAACTTCACGCTGCGGCTCACCTATGGCCGCGTGCTGCCCTATTCGCCTGCCGACGGCATCGAATACAACTACTATACGACGCTCAAGGGCGTGATGGAGAAGGAAAACCCGCAGAACCCCACGGAGTTCACCGTGCCCGAAAAACTCAAGGAGCTTTATGCGGCACGCGATTTCGGCCGTTATGCCAATGCCCGGGGCGAGCTTCCGGTGGCGTTCCTTGCCGACTGCGATATTACGGGCGGCAATTCGGGTTCACCGGTGATGAATGCCAGGGGCGCACTGCTCGGGCTGGCTTTCGACGGTAACTGGGAAGCCATGTCGGGCGATGTGGCTTTCGAGCCCGATCTGCAGCGCACGATATCGGTCGACATCCGCTACGTGCTGTTCATCATCGACAAGTACGCGGGTGCAGGATGGCTGCTCGACGAGTTGGTGTTCGAATAACGATTCCGACCGCCGATAATTAAGAAATATGCCCCGGACTATGCCGGGGCATATTTTTACCCGCTGCTTAATGCGGGCCGATTCATTCCCGCGGTTTCCGTTTTGTTTTCTTACGGCGGGGCCCCCTTGTAGTTTGTAAACAAATAATGGGGCTTTGCTTTTTCTTTCCCTAAAAATTACTAATTTTGACAGAAATTAGTAATACTGTATATCTCAATATGGCAAAAGAGTTCAAGCGTTACCTCGTTACATCGGCTCTCCCCTATGCCAACGGCCCGGTGCATATCGGCCATCTGGCGGGAGTTTATATACCTTCGGATATTTACACGCGTTACCTGCGGCTGAAGGGCTGCGACGTGATTTCGGTCTGCGGATCGGACGAGCACGGTGTACCCATCACCATCAAGGCCCGCAAGGAGGGTGTGACCCCGCAGCAGATCGTGGATCGTTACCATAACCTGATCAAAAAGTCGTTCGAGGGGTTGGGAATGTCGTTCGATATCTATTCGCGGACATCGTCGGCGACCCATGCCGCGACCGCATCGGAATTTTTCCGCAAACTCTACGACGAGGGGAAATTCATCGAGAAAACCTCCATGCAGTATTACGACGAGGAGGCGCAGACGTTCCTTGCCGACCGTTATATCGTCGGCACTTGTCCCAAATGCGGGAACGACCGTGCCTACGGCGACCAGTGCGAGAAATGCGGGTCTACCCTCTCGCCCGACGAGCTGATCGACCCGCATAGCGCCGTGTCGGGTTCGGTTCCGGTCAAAAGGGAGACGAAGCACTGGTATCTCCCGCTGGATCAATACGAAGGCTTCCTCCGCGAGTGGATACTCGATGGGCATAAGGAGTGGAAGACGAATGTTTACGGACAGTGCAAGAGCTGGCTCGACGGCGGATTGCAGCCCCGTGCCGTGAGCCGTGACCTCGACTGGGGCATCCCCGTGCCCGTGGAGGGTGCCGAAGGGAAGGTGCTCTATGTGTGGTTCGACGCTCCGATCGGTTACATATCCGCCACGAAAGACCTTACGCCCGATTGGGAAAAGTACTGGAAATCGGAAGACACCAAGATGGTGCATTTCATCGGCAAGGATAATATCGTGTTCCACTGCATCGTCTTCCCCTCGATGCTCAAGGCGCACGGGGGGTATATACTGCCTGAGAACGTGCCGGCCAACGAGTTCCTGAACCTCGAGGGCGATAAGATTTCGACCTCGCGCAACTGGGCGGTGTGGCTGCATGAATACCTGGAGGAGTTCCCCGGAAAGGAGGATGTATTGCGCTATGTGCTGTGTGCCAATGCCCCCGAAACCAAGGATAACGACTTTACATGGAAGGATTTCCAGGCCCGCAACAACAACGAGCTGGTCGCTGTGCTGGGAAATTTCGTCAACCGTGCGCTGGTGCTTACGCAGAAATATTACGGCGGCGAGGTTCCTGCCTGCGGAGAGATGAATGATTATGACCGTCAGACAGTTGCGGAAGTAGCTGCCGTGAAGGGTTCGCTCGAGGCCAATATCGAGAACTACCGTTTCCGCGAAGCCCTGAAGGATGCCATGAACATTGCACGTATCGGCAACAAGTATCTGGCGGACACCGAGCCGTGGAAAGTCATCAAGACCGATCCCGGGCGTGTGAAAACGATTCTCAACATCGCGTTGCAAATTACGGCCAATACGGCGATTGCCATCGAGCCTTTCATGCCTTTCTCGGCGTCGAAGATCCTGAAGATGCTCGCCGTGGAGAAATTCGGATGGGAGCGCCTCGGGGCGATGGATCTGATTGCTGCCGGGCATAAGATCGGTGAGGCGTCGTTGCTCTTCGAGAAGATCGAGGACGACGTGATCCAGCGCCAGTTGGACAAGCTTGCGGCGACGAAAGAGGCCAATCTTGCTGCTGAAAATTCGCAAAATATTGAATCTCAGAAAGATACGATACAGTTTGACGATTTCCAGAAAATGGATATCCGGGTTTCTACGATCCTTGCGGCGGAAAAGGTCGCCAAGACGAAGAAATTGCTGAAATTGACGGTGGACACGGGGATCGACCAGCGGACGATCGTTTCGGGAATAGCGGAATATTTTACTCCCGAAGAGCTGGTCGGACGCAGGGTGCTGGTTCTTGTAAACCTCGCTCCCCGCGAACTGAAAGGGATCGTGTCGCAGGGCATGATCCTGATGGCCGAAGATGCTTCGGGGAAACTGCTGCTGCTGGGCCCCGACGGAAATACGAATAACGGTGCTATCGTAGGATAATGTGAGGAAAGGATCGGTTCTAGGTTTGTTTTTGCCCGGTTTACTTGCTGTGGGGATAATTTAGAAAAACCTTTAAATTTTACTATAATGGAAAATATAGATTGGAGCGCCTTGGGGTTCGACTATCACAAGACCGACGTCAACGTCCGTTATTATTTTACGGATGGTAAATGGAGTGATATGGAGGTTACGAGCGACGAGTACATCAAGATGCACATGTCGGCTTCGTGCCTGCATTATGGCATCGAACTTTTCGAGGGTCTCAAGGCTTTTCGTGGAGTCGATGGGAAAGTCCGCCTGTTCCGTGTCGAGGACAATGCCCGCCGCCTCCGGTCTTCGGCCGAACGTCTTTGCCTTCCGCTGCCGACCGTCGAAATGGTCGTTAATGCCTGCGTCGAGGTCGTTCGGCGGAATGAAGCTTATATTCCCCCCTACGGAACAGGGGCCTCGCTCTATCTGCGTCCGGTGATGTTCGGAACGACGGCCGGCCTGGGAGTCAAACCTGCAAAGGATGCTTTGCTGATTGTCTACTGTTCGCCTGTGGGTGCGTATTTCAAGGAGGGAATCAAGCCGATCCTGGTTGCCATCGACCGAGAGCAGGATCGTGCTGCTCCACGTGGAACAGGCGATGTGAAGGTCGGCGGAAATTATGCGGCCAGCCTTTTGTCGGGTGAAAAAGGGCATAAAATGGGCTATTCGAATATCATGTATCTCGACGCTGCGGAGCATAAATACATCGAAGAGTGCGGTGCATGCAATTTCTTCGGCATCAAGGATGGCAAATATATCACTCCGAAATCCCCTTCGGTGCTTCCGTCGATCACCAATATGAGCCTCCGCCAGCTGGCCCGCGATATGGGGCTTGAGGTCGAAGACCGAAAAATCCCGGTCGAAGAACTTGCCTCTTTCGAGGAGTGCGGAGGCTGCGGAACGGCTGCCGTGATCTCCCCTATCGGCACTATCTATGACATGCAGACGGAGAAAACCTACTCTTATGGTGATAAGGTTGGTAAGATTTCTCTGGAATTATATACCCGATTGCAGGATATTCAGTACGGACGAGCTGAGGATAAATACAATTGGTGTACGATTGTTTTGTAGAATACGAATATATTGTTAAGAGGCCGCTATACAGCGGCCTCTTTTTGTTTCGTTTGTGTTTAAGGGTTTTGTATATATGTTCCACGTGGAACATGTCTTCTTTGGTGGTTGTTCGGGAAGAATATAGAAGTGATAATCTTTACAGAATCTTGTGGTTTAATTATTCCGGGGGTGGGTGGGTTGATAGGTTCCACGTGGAACATTACCCTATCTTCCGAATTTTACCAAAAGAACATTTACATCTGCGGGTGAAACTCCGGGTATGCGCGAGGCTTGCCCGATGTTTTCAGGGCGGATTCGGGACAGTTTTTGCCGGGCCTCGATAGTCAGGGAATTCATCGAGTGAAAGTCGAAATCCGCAGGAATCCGTATGTTTTCGAGCCGATGTAGTTTTTCTGCAATGAATTTTTCGCGTTCAATATATCCTTTATATTTGATTTGGATTTCTGCCTCTTCGATCACCTCTTCCTCCATCCGGTTCGTTTCGATGAATTTTCGGAGCTTCGGCAGGACGGCTTGCAACGAATCGAACGAAACATTATTCCGCATTAGTATGTCGTAAAGCTTCCTTCCCTGTGATAAAGGTTCGGAATTTATTGCTTTTAAATAGTCGTTAATTTCGGCTGCTTTGATGCTCTGTTGGCGAGCGAAAGAAATAAGCGATTCTACGAGCGTATTTTTTTTGACGAAATAGTCGTATCTTTTTTGGGTAATAAGCCCGATTTTATATCCGATAGGAGTAAGCCGAATGTCCGCATTGTCCTGCCGGAGCAGGATGCGGTATTCTGCACGCGAGGTGAACATGCGGTAGGGTTCGTCCACCCCTTTGGTCACAAGGTCGTCTATCAGCACTCCGATATAGGCTTCGTCGCGCTGCAAAACGACGGCCTCCTCCCCTTTCAGCATCCGGTGTGCATTGATCCCGGCCATCAACCCCTGGGCTGCGGCCTCTTCGTATCCGGTCGTCCCGTTGACCTGCCCGGCGAAATAAAGGGCGGAAACGAGTTTCGTTTCGAGCGAATGGTGCAATTGTGTGGGTGGAAAATAGTCGTATTCGATGGCATAGCCCGGGCGATAGATGTGGAGGTCTTCGAATCCCCGGATTTTATGCAGTGCTTCCAACTGTATTTCCCAGGGCAGTGACGAAGAAAAACCGTTGAGATAGTATTCGTTGGTGCTGCGTCCTTCGGGTTCGAGGAAGAGCTGGTGCTGGTCTTTGTCGGCGAATGTACGCAGTTTGTCTTCGATGCTCGGGCAGTAGCGCGGCCCGATTCCCGTTATCGTCCCGTTGAACAGCGGCGAGCGGTCGAACCCTGTGCGCAGGATGTCGTGCACCTCGGCCGACGTGTAGACCAGAAAACAAGGGAGTTGGTCTTTAACCGGTTGTGTATCAGGGGAAAAGGAAAATTTGGATGGTTTATCGTCCCCGTATTGCGGTTCGAGTATTTCGAAGTCGATCGTGCGGGCATCGAGGCGTGCGGGCGTACCGGTTTTCATACGCCCGGTTTCGAATCCGATTGCGAGCAGGGACTCCGTGATCCCGTGCGAAGCGGCGTCCCCTGCCCTGCCGCCCTCGGCATGCGATGTGCCGCAGTGCATCAGCCCGTCGAGGAACGTACCGGCGGTAAGTATGACAGCCTTGCAGGCGAATTCGATGCCCATGCGCGTCCGTACGCCTGTCACGCGCGGTTTGGTTGCCGAGGTGTCGAACAGCAGCTCGGTGGCGGCGTCCTGCCAGATATAGAGGTTCCAGGTGTTTTCGAGCGTGCGACGCCACTCCTCCGAAAAACGGGTTTTGTCGCATTGCGCCCGGGGGCTCCACATTGCCGCACCCTTCGACCGGTTGAGCATCCGGAACTGAATGGTCGTGAGGTCGGTGATACGGCCCATTTGGCCGCCTAATGCGTCTATCTCTCTGACAATCTGACCTTTGGCTACTCCTCCGACTGCCGGGTTGCACGACATGGCAGCCAGTTTGGCCATGTCCATCGTGAGCAGCAGCGTGCGCGAGCCGAGCCGTGCGGCGGCCGAGGCGGCTTCGCATCCGGCGTGTCCTCCGCCGATGACGATAATGTCGTAATCGAGTGTCATTCGTTATTTGTTTTGTCTGTTTTCGGATCTGTCTCCCGGAGTGGTACGGCTCCGGAAATCAACGCTTCGAAGTCGGTTTCGTCCCACTCCACCTCGCTCTCGTCGGGCAGTTCCAGCGAGTGAAAGTCGATCATATCCATCTCAAGTCCTGTTTCAAAGGGAACATAAAGCGACTGAAACCGTTCTGTTTTCCGGTCATTGCTGAAGGCGAACACAGCCATCCTGCACACGGTGTCCACAAGGTATATGTCCACCCGGTCGATGCCGGCGTCTCCGGCCGTTGTCCGGAGGCGGTAATGCGTCGGGGCGATGCGTTCCGCCGCGCTGATGCGTGAGGGCCGCGGGCCGTCCATTGTCTGACGGACGAAAAGCGAATCCGAAATCCACACCGGGTAGGGATTGAAACAGTTTACGTAGTAGCTCCCCCGGAAAGAGCGGACCGGCGTCCAGCTGTGCGGAAGTCCGGCCAGCGCCGCATGGTGTGCAAGCGGCCCGGGACGGCGTTTCTTGAGCGTGTGCAGCAGGTCGGTGAAATCCTTCCATGCCGACTCGTTCTGCGGCGAAAGGCTTGCAAAATTGGGAATGTCGTTCGGCTGCGGACCTTTTCGGATAAAGACCTTATAGCGGTTCGTGTCGCTGCCGATAAGGTACTCGTGGACGAAGAGAAACGTCGTGTCGTTCTCCACGAAGGGTCCCCACCGTTTGCTGCTGCCGTCGCGGCCGGTCCAGGTACGGGATGCGGCGAGCGGAGACCTCTCCCCTGCCGGCGTCTCCTTTCCTGTCGGGTCCGGCGTGGAAACTGCGGTTTCGGACGTGCCGTCGCCGGCGGAAGCCTTGTCTGCGGGGTCTCCGGCCGTGGCCAGTACGGCGGCCCGTACATCCGGCCAGTAGGAGAGCCGCGAGGACGGTCGCTGCGATAAATCGGGCGTGTTTCATCGCGGTCACTGCCGGGGGTCCTCCCAGAATTTCAGGTATTTGTCCTCCTTTCGGTGCATCTGTGCATTGGTGCGGGGCGTTTTGTCGCCCTGCCCGCAGAGGTGCAGCACCCCGTGGACCACTACCCTGCGCATCTCCTGCAAGGTCGTCGCGCCGTACTGGCGGGCGTTGT
>OGON01001964.1_pt1 | contig 13294 bp, 5 predicted proteins | sample 1552671 | NCBI WGS metagenome assembly OGON01 (sample SAMEA2580136, study PRJEB22360) | human gut metagenome | biome: human gut; feature: human-associated habitat; material: faeces | place: Denmark | collected 2008/2010 | reverse complement strand
GCGGTGAACGTACAGAACCGCGTTTCCATGGCGCAAGGCTTGCTGCCTGCCGAAGTTACCAAAATCGGTGTAACCACCCGTAAACGCCAGACTTCCATGTTGATGGTATTCTCCATCTATGATGAAAAAGACCAGTACAACATCGAGTTCCTGGAAAACTACGCCAACATCAACCTTATCCCTGAGGTGAAACGTGTCAACGGTGTGGGCGATGCCATGGTATTGGGACAAGACTACTCCATGCGTATCTGGCTGAAACCTGATGTAATGGCCCAATACAAACTTATCCCCAACGATGTGGTTGCCGCCTTGAGCGAACAGAACATCGAAGCGGCTCCCGGCCAGTTGGGTGAGCGCGGTAACCAAACCTACCAGTATACTCTGCGTTACAAAGGACGTCTGCAACAGACTACGGAGTTCGAGAACATTGTCATCAAGGCCTTGGAGAACGGTGAAATACTCCGTCTGAAGGATGTAGCAAATGTGGAACTGGGCCGTCTGTCATACGGATTCAACAATATGGTAAACGGACATAAAGCCGTGAGTTGTATCATTTTCCAGATGGCAGGCAGTAATGCCACGCAGACCATCTCGGATATCGAGGCCCTACTGGACGACTATTCCAGCAAACTGCCCGCCGGCTTGAAGATAAACATTGCACAGAGTGCCAACGACTTCCTCTTCGCTTCCATACATGAGGTAATCAAGACATTGATCGAGGCCTTTATCCTGGTGTTCATCGTAGTGTATATCTTCCTGCAGGATATGCGCTCCACGTTGATTCCCGCCATCGCCATTCCCGTGGCGTTGATTGCCACCTTCTTCGTATTGAAACTGATTGGCTTCAGTATCAACTTGCTGACCCTTTCGGCCATGGTGCTTGCCATTGCGATTGTGGTCGATGATGCCATCGTCGTCGTCGAGGGCGTCCATGCCAAGCTGGACCAGGGCTACAAATCGGCCCGTACAGCTTCCATCGACGCCATGAGTGAACTGGGTGGTGCCATCGTCTCCATTACGTTGGTGATGATGTCCGTATTCGTTCCCGTGAGCTTCATGGGAGGTACGGCAGGTACTTTCTACCGTCAGTTCGGTTTGACCATGGCGATTGCCATCGGTTTCTCGGCTCTGAACGCCCTGACCCTGAGTCCTGCGCTGTGTGCCATCTTCCTGAAACCTCACAACGGCGGACACGAAAGTCTGAAAGAGCGTGTAGGCGTTGCCGCCAAGGAAGCCCGCAAGATTATGATTGCACGTTATGCCGACTCTATAGGCCGGTTGATGCGTCCCGGCATTACACTGCTCTTCGTGACGGTAGCTATCCTGGGCATGATTTTCGGTCTGTTCAGCTTCAGCGAACACCCCATTCTGTGTAGCTTGATGATTATCATCAGTGTGCTGGCGTTGGCAGGTATGACTACCGACAAGTTCAAACAATCCTTCAATGACTCATACAACGGTATCCTGGGCAAGTATAAGAAACAAGTGCTGTTCTTCATCCAGAAACGCTGGATATCGGCAGGACTGGTTATCGGCTCTATTGTACTGTTGGGCGTATTCATGCAGATAACCCCGACCGGTATGGTGCCCAACGAAGACACCGGTACCATCATGGGCGCTGTGACACTGCCTCCGGGCACTTCACAAGAACGCGCACAAGAGATTTTGAACCGTGTGGACAGCTTGGTTGCTGCAGACCCTGCCGTACAGTCACGTACCGTTATCTCAGGTTATAGCTTCTTGGGCGGTCAAGGCCCCTCCTACGGTTCACTCATCATCAAGCTGAAGAACTGGGAAGAACGTTCCACGATGCAGAACTCCACGATTGTGTACGCCACTTTGTACATGCGCGCCCAAAAGATTATCAAGGAAGCGCAGGTATTGTTCTTCGCGCCGCCTATGATTCCGGGTTACTCGGCTTCAAGCGACATCGAGTTGAACATGCAGGACAAGACGGGTGGTGATTTGAACCACTTCTTCGACGTGGTGAACAACTATAACGCAGCCCTGGAAGCACGCCCTGAAATCAACTCTGCCAAGACATCCTTCAACCCTCACTTCCCGCAATACCAGCTGGACATTGACGCTGCCGCTTGTAAGAAAGCAGGCATCAGCCCCAATGACATCTTGACTACCTTGCAGGGATATTACGGTGGTTTGTATGCTTCCAACTTCAACAGCTTCGGTAAGATGTACCGCGTAATGGTACAAGCCGAACCTGATGCTACCAAGAATATGGAAACACTGCAAAGCATCAAGGTGCGCAACGGCAACGAGATGGCACCTATCACGCAGTTCATCTCCATCAAGAAAGTATATGGTCCTGACGTCATCAGCCGTTTCAACCTCTACACCTCCATGAAGGTGATGGTGGCTCCCGCATCAGGCTACACTTCCGGTCAGGCTCTGCAAGCCATTGCCGAAGTGGCGCAGGAAAACCTGCCTGCCGGTTTCGGTTATGAGTTGGGAGGTATGGCGCGTGAAGAGGCCGAAACGAGTGGCAGCACTACGGGACTCATCTTCATATTGTGCTTCGTATTCGTTTATCTGTTGCTGAGTGCCCAGTACGAAAGCTACATCCTGCCTTTATCCGTATTGCTGTCCGTGCCGTTCGGTCTGCTGGGTAGCTTCCTCTTTGTAGGCGGTATAGGCGCATTGGGCAGCATCCCGGCACTGAAAATGATTCTGGGTACGATGTCCAATGACATCTATATGCAGATTGCCCTCATCATGTTGATGGGTCTGTTGGCCAAGAATGCCATCTTGATTGTAGAGTTTGCCCTCGAACGCCGCAGAATGGGTATGAGTATCACCTGGGCAGCCGTATTGGGTGCCGCAGCCCGTCTGCGTCCTATCTTGATGACGTCGTTGGCAATGATTGTCGGTCTGCTCCCGCTGATGTTTGCTTCCGGTGCGGGTGCCAACGGTAACCGTACGCTGGGTACGTCTGCCATCGGCGGTATGTTAATCGGTATGATTCTGCAAATCTTCATAGTGCCCGCACTGTTCGTGGCATTCCAGTACCTGCAGGAGAAATTCAAGCCGATGGAATGGGAAGATGTGGACAACTCGGATGCAGAACCGGAGATTGAACAATATACAAAATAGTGATTAACGATTAGCGATTATGAAGAAAATAATATGCCTGATGTGCGCAACTGCTTTATTGAGCAGTTGCCACATCTACAAATCATACGACAGACCCGAAGACATAACAACTGCCGGACTGTATCGCGACACGGCGTCCGTGAACGATACATTAGCCGCAGATACGGCCAACTTCGGTAATCTGCCTTGGAGAGAAGTGTTCACAGACCCGCAGCTGCAGACACTTATCGAGCAAGCACTCACCAACAACGGTGACCTGCGCAGTGCCGCCTTGAACGTGAAACAAGCACAAGCCGCACTGATGTCTGCCCGCCTTGCCTATGCTCCGATGCTTGCCTTGTCTCCGCAAGGAACCGTCAGCAGCTGGGACAAGGGAAAGGCTACACAAATCTACTCCCTGCCCGTCACCGCAAGCTGGCAAGTCGACCTCTTCGGTCAACTGCTGAACCCGAAGCGACAAGCAAAGGTTAGCTTGAAGCAGACGCAATTCTACGAACAAGCCGTTCAGACGCAAGTCATCGCCGGCGTAGCCAACATGTACTACACCCTGCTGATGCTGGACCGCCAACTGCAAATCACCGAAGGCACCGTCGAGATTCTGAAAAAGAACCTGGAGACCGTGCAAGCCATGAAAGATGCAGGCATCTACGGAACCACTTCTGCTGCCGTAGAGCAGAGCCGCACTGCCTACGCTCAAGTCATGGCATCACTGCCCGACATACGCCAGAGCATACGCGAAACCGAAAACGCCCTCTGCCTGATGTTGCACCAACCGGCACAGAGCATCGCACGCGGTGTGCTGGAAGAGCAACAGTTGCCTACGGAATTTTCAGTAGGTATCCCCTTGCAGTTGCTATCCAACCGTCCGGACGTGAAAGCTGCCGAGATGTCACTGGCTGCCAACTACTATAACACCAATAGCGCCCGTGCCGCTTTCTACCCGCAGATTACATTGAGCGGTTCGGGAGGCTGGACCAATAACTCCGGTGCAGGTATCGTCAACCCGGGCAAACTGCTGGCTTCCGTCATCGGTTCGCTGACGCAACCCTTGTTCTATCGCGGTGCCAACATTGCCCGTCTGAAACAAGCCAAGGCACAAGAGGAGCAGGCTAAGATTCAGTTCCAAACCGCCCTGCTGAATGCCGGAAATGAAGTGAGCAACGCCCTGCATCTGTATCAAATGGAGAAGGACAAAGCTGTTTCACGCACTATTCAAGTAAATTCTGCCCGCCAAGCTGCCTCAGATACAAAAGAATTGTTTAACTTAGGCACGTCGACTTATCTGGAAGTCTTGTCTGCCGAGCAGTCTTATCTCAGCGCACAGCTTGCAGAAGTATCCGACACCTTCAGCAGCATGCAGGCGGTTATCAGCCTGTATCAAGCGCTTGGAGGAGGAAGAGAATAAAATGAGCGATAAGTGATTAGTGATTAGCGATTAATGAAATAGTAAATCCTAATCACTAACCATTTATCACTAATCATTAATCATTAATCGCTAATTACTATGATAAGTCCGTTAGCTTATGTAGATTCTACCGCAAAAATCGGCAAGAATGTAACCATCCAGCCCTTTGCATTTATCGAAGGGAACGTGGAAATCGGTGATGACTGTATTATTATGTCGGGGGCAAAAATTCTGCACGGTACCCGCATGGGAAAAGGGAACAAGGTGCATCACAATGCCGTTCTGGGTGCCGAACCGCAAGACTTCCATTATACGGGAGAGAACAGCATGCTGATTATCGGTGATAATAACGACATCCGCGAGAACGTGGTTGTCAGCCGTGCTACCCATGCAGGAAGCGCCACCCGCATCGGCAATGAAAACTACCTGATGGATGGTGTACACCTCTGCCACGACGTGCAGATAGGCAACCATTGTGTACTGGGTATCAAGACTACCGTAGCCGGAGAATGTCAGATAGACGACTGCACCATTCTGAGCAGCAATGTCATTCTGCACCAATACTGCCACATTGGAAGTTGGGTACTGATTCAAGCTGGCTGCCGCATATCAAAAGATGTGCCGCCCTATATCATCATGAACGGTAATCCGGCAGAATACCACGGTATCAACGCTGCTGTGCTTCAACACAAACACCAGGTGACCGAACGTGTATTGCGCCATATCGTAAATGCCTACCGTCTGGTATACCAGGGAAACTTCAGCGTGCAGGATGCCTTGCAGAAGATTGAAGACCAAGTACCGATGAGTGACGAGATACACAATATCATCAACTTCATCAAGAATTCCAAAGGAATCGTGAAGTAAACACCCTTCTTCGGGCACGAATCACGCAGACAATACGGATGAATAAATTCTTTTCTGTAAGTCTGCGTAGTTCGTGCCCTTTTCTATATTCCTCTACAATAGTTCCTGCATTATCTTTTACTATTTTTTGATGCACATTCATTCCAGGCAGTATGCTAAGTAAAACAAACTGTTTCCTTTAACTAAACATTTTGTTTCCTTATAGAGAACACTTTGTTTCCCTTAACAAAACAGTTCGTTCCATTATATGAAAACAAAGTGTTTTTCTATACTGAAACAAAGTGTTCTCTAATGCTGGAACAAACTGTTCAGTGTTGTGAACTAACGGATTAAGTATATAAAGGGTATTTATTATACTGTTTCTGTAGACAATGGTCTGTCTTGTCCTATAAAAGACGGGGAAAGAAGCAGGAAGCAACCGGGTACGCTCGGAAGGGTGAGGGTAAAATTTGCCCTCACCCTTTTTATTTGCTCTCACTCACCCTTGAAAGGGCGATGAATAGGGAGTTTCAGAAAAGCGGTGATAGTGGTGAGGGCAGGTTGAGTAATTTTTTGTTCTACTACTACTCGAAATGCAGGGTACCGAAGAACTCCGGGCAATGGAAGTTCGGCTTCTCCAGACCTATCGGATTCCAGGAAAGGAAATGGGGAGTCTGGAGCTTGTCACCGCATTTATAAAAATTGGCACGGAGCGTCTTTCCATCCAACGAAGTGATGTCATGCAGGAAGAAAGCGGAATAAGGGATGACCAGGGCCACTTCCCAGGCACAATCACCTACTCTTTCGTCGAAAGCCTCACGTCCCAAAGAAGCCCAACGCTGTACTTTATCGAGCACCTCTTGCGGGGCATGCTGGCGGTTTCCACGTCCGGCACCTGCCCCAATAAGCAGAGTCCCGGCACAATTACACTCCATATTGTAGTACACTCCGTCATCGGCAGGCACAGAGAAGAACTCTACACACGCATCTTCCCAAACCGGACCGTTATCGTGGCCTGCAACTGCGCGTACACTCGCTTCCCTTACCTTGAAATGCAGCAGAATGGCATCTTCCGTATGCGCTATGCGGAATTCCACATCGGGAGTATAAGGAAAAGCAGCCCAATTCACTGTGTTTACGGGCTGAAACGCCACCTTCTCTTCATCCAGAAGAGCCGGAACCGACTCTACCGGTATATTGGCCACACTTACTTTCTTTACATTCAATTCTTTCATTTTACTATTTTGGGGATTAATTGCAGATAGCGGCAACATGCAAAGAGCTGCCGCTATCGTCATTAAAAACTTTTTCAGATACATGAGTCAATGAATTTTTTCATCTCCGGTGTATGCTCCTCCACGCTCTGCAACAGTTTGAACTGAGCCTTGGTACGCACAAGATTGTGCTCCGGATACTGGATTTTATAATAAGTATCACCGTTGATATAATCTGCCAGGAAGCGTACGCACTGCATGTATGGGAACAAGGCAGCCGCATAAGGCAGATTCTCAATCTCTATCGGCAACAAGAAGGATTTGCCCGATTCCAGATAACCCTTGGTAAATGCCTGGAATATTTCCATATTGAAGTTCACATTATCCAGATTCTTGTCGTCTTCCAACCCCGTGTTGGCACCTGAGCGAAGGAAATCGCCATAATCGGAGAAGATGAAGCTGGGCATCACCGTATCCAGGTCGATGACACAAAGCACCGTACCGTCTTCGTCGAACATCATGTTGTTTACTTTCGTATCACAGTGGCATACCCGTTTAGGCAGTTTGCCTTCACGGTACAGACGTTCTGCCTTACACATTTCATCAGCGCGTTTTTCTATCTCATCCAGAAAATACCGCACCTCCTGCACACGTCCCGCAGCATCGGCAGCCACAGCGTCACGGAGTTGCTTCAGGCGGAACTCCATGTTGTGGAAATCGGGAATTGTCTCGCCCAATGTATCTGGAATGTCGGCAAGCATAGCCTGGAAATTACCGAAGGCAGTTCCCGCATAATAGGAATATTCGGGGTTCACCGTCTCGTAAGTCTTGGCACGGGGAATAAAAGTCATGATACGCCAGTAGTTCTCACCGTCATACCAATAGGTTTTCCCTTCGGCCGTGGGGATGAAATGAAGCACTTTACGCTCGACATCGGCCTCTCCTTTCTCTTCCAGCTTCTTACGGATATGCCCGGTCACAGCCTCGATATTAGACTGTAACATCTCTACATTCTGGAAAATGGCATGATTGATACGTTGCAGAACATAGTCCGGCGCATCGGCCTCAACGGTGGTCACTTTGTACGTATCGTTAATCAGGCCTGAGCCTAAAGGCTTGATTTCACGAACCGTACCCTGCATTTGAAAATGAGATACAATAGATAAAAGGTCTTTCATGATAATAAATGAATTAATTTGTTTACAAAGATACGCCGATTGCCATCTATCAAAAGACAAGTATCGTTCGGCGCGCTTCCAAAATTATACATTTATCCAAACATAACCGCAAAAACTGCCTAATAAATAAGAAGTCTTGTACAAAATATACCTATATTTGTAACTGAAACCTTAAAAACTACCCGAAAAGTGCGAACGTTTATCATCCGGCTGCTTCTTGTCTCAGTAAGCATGATTGCTGCAACCCTGCAGGCGCAGAACATCACCTTCAACCATCTGACAACCGACGACGGTCTGTCACAATTCTCCGTGAACAGCCTTTACATCGATGAAAACGGTGTATTATGGATTGGAACCCGAGAAGGCTTGAACCGTTATGACGGAGAAGACATACAAACTTACAAGCTGCAGAAGAACGACCCTTACAGCCTTTTCTGTAACACCGTGCTGCGCATGGCCGGCAACCGTAACGGAAAAATCTACCTGCTCTGTACGGAAGGAGTAGCCGAGTTCAATCTCGCCACCCAAAGATTCACCACCCTGCTGCAAGGAAATGTGCACAGCATATATTACAAAGAGGCCCTTTTCATCGGAAAACAGAATGAAATCTACCGCTATAACGAGCAGACCGGGAACTTTGACCTCTATTACCAGCTTCCCGGAAAAAGTCTGGAAATCTGCTGTATGCATCTGGACAAAGGACAAATGTGGATTGGAACGACCACCGACGGAGCATACCGCCTGCAACTGGACAAGAACGAGCTGACCCACCCCATCCTGAAAGGCAACATCACCAGCATATACCAAGACAGCGAAGGCGAGTTATGGATTGGCAGCTGGGAAGAAGGGCTGCACCATGTAAAGACCGACGGAACCATCGAAATCTTTGAATACGACGCAAAGAACCCTTACAGCATCTCTTCCAACTTCGTGCGAGCCTGCTGTGAAGACAATCTGGGAAACATCTGGATTGGGACATTCAACGGATTGAACCGGTATGACAAAAGTACGGGACTCTTCCAGAACCACACTGCCAGTGATGCCCAGAGCGACGGACTGACACACTCTTCCATCTGGTGCATCGTAAAGGACAACCAAGGAACGCTGTGGCTGGGGACCTACTTTGGCGGCGTCAACTACTTCAACCCCGAGTACGAGATATACAGCCGCTATATGTATTCGCCCATCGAAAAGAAGGGGCTGAGCAATCCGGTTGTAGGCCGCACCATCGAAGACAAGGACGGCAATCTGTGGATTGGCACCGAAGGGGGCGGACTGAACTATTACAACCGCCGTACCCGTGAGTTCAAATGGTTCCGCCCGGAAATCGGTCCCAACAGTATTTCCCATAACAACATCAAGGCTCTCTATTATGATGCCTCCAAAGACATCATCTGGATAGGAACCCATCTGGGCGGACTGAACAGACTGGACATACGCTCGGGGCGATTCACACACTACCGCATGGAAGCAGGTAATCCGGAGACCTTGCCTTCCGACATCATCCGCGATATCGCGCCTTACCAAGACCACCTGGTGATAGCCACCCAAAACGGAATCTGCCTCTTCGACCCTGCCAACGGGAAATGCCAACAACTGTTCCAGGACAGCAAAGAAGGCAAAAAAATCAAGATGGTGGCAGATGTCACTTTCGACAGCAACGGTACGCTCTGGATTGCAGCCACGGGCGAAGGTGTGTTCAGCTACCGTTTCGATACCGGCAAACTGACCAACTACCGCCATGATACTGCCGACCCACACAGCATCAGCAACAACAATGTAAACAACATTACCCAAGACAGCAAAGGCAATCTGTGGTTCGCCACTTCGGGCAGCGGACTGGACTTATACCGCCCTGCCAGCAACGACTTCGAGAACTTTGACCAAGCGAAGAACGGCCTTTCCAGCGACTGCATCTACGAGACGCAGGAATCCCCCACCAGCGGCAAACTGCTGCTCATCACCAACGAAGGCTTCTCCATCTTCGACTACCGGCAAAAGGCATTCCTGAACTACAGTGCCGAAAACGGTTTCCCAATGACTGCCGTCAATGAGAATGCCCTTTGCGTGACCCGTGACGGAGAAATATTCCTGGGAGGCACGCAGGGAATGATTTCTTTCCACGAAATGGAGTTGAACTTCACACCAAAACCCTACAAAATCATCCTCTCCCGCCTCATTGTGAACGGAACGGAAATACAAGTGGGAGATGAGACCGGTATCCTGCAGCAAGCCTTGTACTGCACCCCCGAGATTACGCTCAACGCTGACCAGTCCATGTTCAGCATAGAGTTCGCCACTTCAAACTATGTAGCCGCCAACAAAGACGACATCATCTATAAGCTGGAAGGCTTCTCCAACGACTGGAACAGTGCCCGTGGACTGCACAACATCACCTATACCAACCTAAACGCCGGAACCTATAACTTGATTATAAAGCCCAACGGAAAAGACGAGAGCCTTTGTCCGCAAGTCCACCTGACCATACACGTGTTGCCTCCCTACTACAAGACTCCCCTTGCCTATCTTATCTACCTGATAGTGACGGGAATCCTGCTCTGGTATCTGGTGCGTACCTACAAGTCCAGAATCAAGTTGCGGGAATCACTGAAGTACGAACAGAAGCACATCCGTGACGTAGAGGCCCTGAACCAGTCAAAGCTACGTTTCTTCACCAACATTTCCCATGAATTCCGCACCCCGCTGACACTCATCGTGGCCCAAGTGGAAACGCTGATGCAACTCCAGAACTTCACGCCTGCCATATATAACAAGGTACTGGGCATCTACAAGAACAGCATACAGCTACGGGAACTCATCACCGAGCTGCTCGACTTCCGCAAGCAGGAACAAGGGCACATGAAGATAAAGGTAAGTCCACACAACATCGTGAACTTCCTATACGAAAACTATCTGCTTTTCCTGGAATATGCCAGCGCCAAACAAATCAGCCTCTACTTCGAGAAGGAAACAGACAGCCTCGAAGTATGGTATGACCAAAAACAGATGCAGAAAGTGATAAACAACCTGCTGTCCAACGCCGTCAAGCATACCAAGGCGGAAGACAGCATCACCCTCAGCATCAAGACCGAAGGCAGCAATGCCGTCATCCGCGTAACCGATACCGGCAGCGGCATAGATGCCCGGGAAGTGGACAAGATATTCGACCGCTTCTACCAGATAGACCAAATGGACTCTACGGATGCAAGCAAGACGGGTACGGGTATCGGCCTGGCATTGACGAAGGGTATCGTGGAGCTCCATCACGGCACCATCCGTGTGGAAAGCGAACTGGGCAAAGGTAGCAGCTTCATCGTAAACCTGCAATTGGGGAACGCACAGTTTGACGAAGAGCAAATAAATAAGAATGCAGACAGTGTGCAACAAATAGAAATTCCCAAACCGGAAAACGATGCCCTGCTCAAGGCGGAGCTGGAAGAGAGTGCTCCCATCAAACGACTCCCGGATGCAAAAATCCTGATAGTGGAAGACAACGACTCCATCCGCGACATGCTGGCAGGTATCTTCAAGCCCTTCTACGAAGTGCTGACTGCGGCCGACGGAGCGGAAGGACTTGCACTGGTGCGCAGCGAAATGCCCAATATCGTAGTCAGCGACGTGGTGATGCCCAACATGTCGGGAACGGAACTGTGCAAACAGATAAAGAGCGACTTCAACACCTGCCATATTCCCGTGGTACTGCTCACGGCACGTACTGCCATCGAACAGAATATCGAGGGACTGCGCATCGGTGCGGACGACTATATCACCAAGCCGTTCAACACCAATCTATTGATTTCGCGCTGCAACAACCTCGTGAACTCGCGCATCCTTCTGCAGGAAAAGTTCAGCAAGCAGCCGCAAGCCTTTGTACAGATGCTTGCCACCAACCCCATAGACAAGGAGATTCTGGACCGTGCCATGGCAGTCATCGAGCAACATCTGGACGATACGGAGTTCAACGTCAACGTCTTTGCCCGTGAAATGGCAATGGCACGCACCAATCTGTTCACCAAGCTGAAGGCTATCACCGGACAAACTCCGAACGACTTTATCCTGACCATCCGCCTGAAGAAAGGCGCTCTGATGCTGCGCAACAATCCGGAGCTGAATATCACTGAAATTGCGGACCGGATCGGTTTCAGTTCTTCACGCTATTTCTCCAAATGCTTCAAGGACATTTACCATGTCAGCCCACTGGCCTACCGCAAAGGAGAGAATGGAGGAGAGGAAAGTACGGAAGACAGTGAAGAGACATCTTAATATTGTACATCAAGCCATCGCATGATACGGTTTGTACTTTTTCTCCCTTCCCTTGTACTTCCTTATACACCCGATTCCATAAAACCTCTTACCTTTGACCTCAGAATTACAATCTAAAGTCAAAGAACTATGAAGCATTTTTCCCCCTTGTGGTCTCTGATTCCCGGTGCAGCCCTGATAGCGGGATGCGGAAGCCAACCTAAAGACAAGACTTCGGAGCACTCGCCGCAGAAGCCCAATGTAGTATATCTGATTGCTGATGACCTGGGTATCGGCGACCTGAGCTGTTACGGTGCCACCAAAGTAAGCACTCCCAACATTGACCGCCTTGCCGGACAAGGCATGCAGTTTACCAACGCTTATGCCACTTCTTCCACCAGCACTCCTTCCCGTTTCGGCCTGCTGACGGGCATGTATCCCTGGCGACAGAAGAATACCGGCATCGCTCCGGGCAATTCCGAACTCATCATCGATACCGCCTGCGTCACTATGGCCGATATGTTCAAGGAAGAAGGCTACGCCACTGCAGCAGTGGGCAAGTGGCACCTCGGCCTGGGCCCTAAAGGCGGTACAGACTTCAACCACTCCATCAAACCGAACACCCAAGACATCGGCTTTGACTATGAATACATCATCCCCGCTACCGTCGACCGCGTTCCTTGCGTCTTTGTAGAGAACGGACATGTAGTGGGTCTCGACCCCAACGACCCTATCACTGTGAGCTACGACCACAAGGTCGGTGACTGGCCCACCGGTCTCGAAAACCCCGAACTCGTCAAGATGAAACCCAGCCAGGGGCACAATAACACCATCATCAACGGCATCCCCCGCATCGGCTGGATGACCGGCGGCAAATCCGCCCTTTGGACAGACGAAGACATTGCCGACGTGATTACAGACAAAGCTAAGAACTTCATCACAGCCCATAAAGACGAACCTTTCTTCCTTTATATGGGTACGCAAGATGTACATGTTCCCCGCGTGCCACATCCGCGTTTCGCCGGCAAGAGTGGTTTGGGCGTACGTGGCGACGTCATCCTCCAGCTGGACTGGACCGTGGGTGAAATCATGCACACTTTGGACAGCCTCGGCATTGCCGACAACACCATTTTTGTATTCTGCAGTGACAACGGTCCCGTCATAGACGACGGCTATCAGGACCAGGCACGCGAACTGCTGAACGGGCATACTCCCATGAAGCACTACCGCGGTGGGAAGTACAGCGCTTTCGATGCCGGTACCCGCATTCCCTTCATTGTACGCTGGCCCAATGGCATCAA
>OGON01001963.1_pt1 | contig 13312 bp, 4 predicted proteins | sample 1552671 | NCBI WGS metagenome assembly OGON01 (sample SAMEA2580136, study PRJEB22360) | human gut metagenome | biome: human gut; feature: human-associated habitat; material: faeces | place: Denmark | collected 2008/2010 | reverse complement strand
GGACAAAATGTTTGTTGACTGGGATTAGCCATCAACACGTTTTGTCCTATAACCCTAAAGTGACAATATATACTTGAAAATTGCTAAAAGTAATATTGTACATAACAAAAACCGGCCGATAAAACCGGGAACCAACATGAGATTGCCGTCAGAGAATGGGCAATCTGCAAAGAAATGGAGGAAAACGATGAAAAAGGGATTTTTCAAGAAGGGAACAGCACTTGCGATAAGTGCAGCGATGGCTGTCAGTATGTTGCCAACACTCAACCCAATTGAAAAGGTTGATGCTGCGACTACCTCAGAAAGTACAAAGACGATCACCGGTCTCAGAATAGCAGGGATCACGAATCCAAGAGGTTCCAATGGCGAAATATTAAGTGACACGGAAAAATGGACAGGAAGCTATGTTTACTACGGTGAATATAACGATAAACCAATTAGATTCCGGGTATTGGACAACAATTCCGGTAAGACATTTGGTATTGACAATGGCAGTATGTTGTTAGACTGTGCGACTATTTTAACAGCAGATGAATCAGATCCATCAAAAAGTATATATTTTCATACAACCAACAGTGACTGGAATCAATCTAATATTTATCAATGGCTGAACAGTGGAGCAGAAGGCGGAAAGATTAATAATGGTATGGGAAGAGAAACGACCGGTTTTCTGACCCAGTTTACGAATGCAGACAGGGAAGCAATTGCTTCCAGTACAAAAAAGTCAAAAATTGTCAGAGATGGTGGTTTAAAGACGGCGGCAGATTTTAGTCTGATATTTACACCTCTTACAGATACTAAGGTATTTGTTCTGGATTCTTGTGAGCTGAGAAATAAATCATATGGATATCCGGATAAAGCAACTGCAGTAACTCAGAGATTAAAAATCGGAAAAACAGTTGCCAGTAATTACTATTGGACAAGATCCGGACATTATTCAACCGGCAATCAGGGATGGGGTGAGGCAATGATCAACAGCAAAGGAGCTGTTGAGACCATGCAGTATGGTGGAGAAATCTCACCGGCATTTAACGTGGATGTCTCCAAAATACTGTTTACTTCACTGGTATCCGGTACACGGGGAAAGAATAATGCGGAATATAAACTGACTCTGCTAGACAAGAACATGAGATTGGATATTACAACCAATGAATTAACGAAGAGTGGAGATTCGATTGTTGTACCATATGCATTGAGCGGAACTGACAGAGCCAATGCAACTCAGGTTTCTTATATGGTTACCAATAAAGGTTATACGGCTGATGATGCAAAAGTCCTTGCATATGGAAAACTTGCCAATGCAAAGGGAAAAGGCAGTGTAACGATTAATCTTGCATCTTTGGCAAGAAAAGTAGGAGGCAGATGTACCGTTGATAATATCTTAAAGGATTATCAGGTGTATGTATTTGCAGAAGATATTCAGACAGATAACGCAAAGACTGCAAATGTAAACGAAGGACTGTTTTCCGACTATGCAAGTACACCGGTCGATGTTACAGAATATAAATTTGATAATGACAGCAGTAATTCAGGCAACAACAATGGCAAGAAGCCGACTGGTACCGGTAACGGAGAGAATGAAATCAAAAATCCATATGGTTCACATGATGGAGAAACATTAAATACAGCGGATGATTGGAAAGGAAGTTATGTATATTATGGTAAATATGACGGACAGCCGATCAAGTTCCGTATGCTAGATAATGATTCTGCAGCAGATTTTGGAACGGATGGAAGTATTCTGTTAGATTGTGATGGTACATTAGATGAGCTCAATGTTCCAGTAGGTTATAATAAATATGAAACATGGTTAAATGGCCAGACCGGATTCCTGAAGGAATTTTCAGAAGACGAGATAGCTTCTATTGCTAAAAGTTCAAAGAGTATAGCATCCAAGGAAGATGGAAAAGGAGTAGTAGCAACATATCAGGGTTCAGTTGTTGAGAATAGCAAGGTTATGACGAATCAGAAAGTATTTGTATTAACCAGTGGAGAAGCAACAAATACGACATATGGTTATCCGGATTCTATTGAAGAAGCAGGACAGAGAGAAAAAGGTTCAGGCTGGATGCTCAGAGATTTATATAAAACAGGAAGAATTACTGTAGGAGCAGCTGTAGAGGCAACAGGAAAGATCAATACGGCCTATGATTCACCTTATGCAATGTCGCCGGTACTTAATGTTAAGAAATCAGCAATCCTTTTTACATCACAGGTAAAGAAGGCTGATGCTGATGGATATAATGCGGAGTATAAACTGACATTATTAGACAGAGACATTAAGACAACACTTGGTGCTATGACACGGACGGGAAATGTAGTAAGAATTCCTTATAGTGTAACAGGTGAGAAAAAGAATAATGTTAATGCGATCACATATGTGGTTACAGATAAGGCTTACGATGCAAATGGATCAAAAATCCTTGCATATGGTAAGTTAGATGCTGTTGACTCAACGAAATTAACAGGCGCTGCAGATCTGGATCTTGCAGCAGTAGTTAACAAGATCGGCAAGAGTGGAATTACAACAGATAACATATTAGAAAAATACAACATATATGTTGTAGCAGAAATTCAGAATAAAGATGATCTGGATACAGTAGATGTTAATGAAGCATTGTTTACAGATTATGCAAGTGCTCCGGTGAAAATTGAGAAATCAGATATTACTAATACAGATGACTCCAAACTGGAGCGTGTCAAGGATCCAACAGCTAAGAAGTCAAGCGACGGAAATACGGTTATTGTTTCTACAGAGACCAAGGGTGCGGATATTTATTATACAACAGATGGAACAACACCAAGTAGAAGCAATGGAACAAAGTATACAGGCCCTATCCCAACAACAAAAGATGGTAAGCCAGTTGATAAGATCAAAGTTATCGCAGTGAAAGATGGAATGAAAGACAGTAATGTGATCGACTTTGATGTTAAGAATATAACTTCTGATGATAACAAGGGTAAGATCGCACAGGTTGATAAGCCAACTGCAAGTCTGACTGAGGATAAAAAGTCTGTTCTCCTTTCAACAAAGACAGAGGGCGCAGATATCTACTATACAACAGATGGAACTACGCCAAGTAAGACAAATGGAAAGAAATATACCGGACCAATCCAGATCACCGGTACAGACGGTAAGACGATCAAGGCGGTTGCTGTTAAGTCAAATATGAAAGACAGTGACGTTATGGAGTTTGATGTAAGTGCATTAAAGCCTGGAACAGAAGATAAAGGTGATAAAGCTCAGGTTGGAAAGCCATCCGTTAAGGCTTCCGATGATGGTACATCACTGATCATCACAGCAGATCCGAAGGATGCAGATATTTACTACACAACAGACGGATCAACACCAAGTAAGAAGAACGGAACCAAATATACAGGACCAATTCCTGCAACAGATAAGAATGGAAAGACGATTGATACGATCAAGGTTATTGGTGTAAAAGATAACATGAAGGACAGTGATATTGCAACTGTCAAGGTAGCAGATCTGAAGACCCAGAAGCCAACGATCGCAGCAAGCGGTGACAAAAAGACAATTACTGTTTCAGCAGTAAAGGGTGCAACGATCTACTACACAACAGATGGAAGCACACCGACCAAGAAGAATGGCAAGAAGTATACAGGACCGATTGATGCGGCTTCTGTTGCCGGTAAGACAATTAAGGCAATTGCAACTCTTCCGGGTAAGTTAAACAGTGATGTGGTATCGGCAGAAGTAAGCAAACTGATTCCGTCTACACCTGTAAATCCTGTTAAGGGACAGGTTGCAGCACCAACAGGAACACGTTCTAAGGATAACAATACATTTACCCTTGCAACAAAGACAGCAGGTGCAACGATCTACTATACAACAAATGGAAGTTACCCAACAACCAAGTATGGTACAAAGTACACAAAGCCACTCACAATTAAAAAGGATTCCACAACTACGATCACAGCGATCGCAGTTAAGAATGGTATGGAAGACAGTGATGCAGTACAGTTTGTTGTAATCCGTCTTTCAGATGGAAAAGTAACCGTTAGGAAAGAAGAAGTAACACAGCCGGGACCAAAGCCAGGTACAAAAGAAGCCGATAAGTGGATTTCAAGCGACAAGGTAGACAAGTATACCAAGGGACAGCTTACAGGCAGAGCTTCTGCTACAACAAGCAAGGTGACCTTACGTTGGGAACGTCTGAAAGAGGCTGATGGATACATCATCTACGGTAACTATTGCAATAAGAAGAATAAGATTTACAAATATAAGAAGATTAAAACTGTTTCTGCAAGTAAGTTAAAGGGTAAGAAGAACATTAGCTATACACTTACAAAGCTTGCAGGCGGTAAGAAGTTCAAGAAGAATACATTCTATAAATTTAAGGTTATTGCTTATAAGAATGTAAGAAATTCCAAGACTGGAAAGATAGAAAAGAGAATGATTGGCAAGTCCTTCCAGTTACATACAATAACTGCAACAAAGAAATACAAGTACAACAACCCGATCGGTGTTACTGTAAAGAACACAAAGGGTAAGACGGTTTCAAAGGTTACAGTTAAAAAGCGCAAATCCGTTTATCTTGATGCAACAGTCAAGATGGCTAAGAATAAGAAACTGAAAGTTCACTGTGAGAAGGTTCGTTGGATCTCAACAAATAGCAAGATCGCAACTGTTTCACAGGGAGGCAGAATCAAGGGTAAGAAGAAAGGTAAATGTTATGTATATGCACTTGCTCAGAATGGTGCCCGTAAGAAACTGAAGATTACAGTAAAATAAAGCCCCCAATATATTATGTATTAAATATACAAGGAGACTCGTCTGTCCTAGTTGGCAGGCGGGTCTTTTTTTATTCATTTTTTATGGGAATTTAATTGACTTTTATATAGGTAGTGATAGAATACCTCTACATGCGAAAATTATAGAGAGGTGAAACTATGCAGATAATTAAGAATTTGAAGCCATATTGGAAATCGGTTCTGATCATTGTTCTGTTATTGATCGTTCAGGCATATTGTGATCTGGCATTGCCGGATTATACGTCGAAGCTGATCGATACCGGTATCCAGAATTACGGCATTGATCATTGTAGTCCGTTGCAGATCCCGGAAAAAGCGTATACCATTATTAAAGGGTTTATGGATGAAGATGATGTGACGGTGTGGGAAAAGTATTATGAGCAGTCGGATGATGGCATATACCGTATGACAGATGACGGCAAGGATCATATAGATGAGATCGATCAGGCGTGTATGGAGCCGATGATGATGTATTATTATCCATATACGATGGTGGATTCGGATGAAGATAATCAGTTAAAGCAGATGCTTGCAGCAAGCGGTATGACATTGGACGAGCTGCCGCCTGAGATGTGGAGTCAGATGGGAACGCAGATGAAGCAGATGATCGATTCCATGCGTGACAGTATGGGGGATGATATGATGATGTCATCTGCCATTACCTGTACAAGAACCTGTTATGACAGTATGGATTATAATTATAAGGATATCCAGATGTCCTATCTGAAACGTGTCGGTGTAGAGATGATCCTTATGACATTGTTAATGGTTGCATCGGCGGTACTTACCGGTCTGGTAGCCGCAAGAGTAGCTGCAGGTGTGGGCTGTGATCTGCGAGAAAGCATTTTCAAACGGGTTATTTCATTCTCAGATGCAGAGATCAATCGGTTCTCGACTGCATCCCTGATCACGCGTTCGACAAATGACGTTCAACAGATCCAGATGGTTACGGTTATGTTGCTCCGCATGGTTTTATATGCACCGGTTCTGGCAGTTGGCGGTATCATAAAGGTTGTAGAGAGCGGCGCCAGCATGGGATGGGTGATCGTAGTTGCGGTAGCAGGCATCCTGGTTGTTCTCGGAGTGTTAATGGCGATTGCACTTCCAAAGTTCAAGATCATGCAGGATCTGGTTGACCGTGTTAATCTTGTGTCCAGAGAGATCCTGACCGGTATTCCGGTTATCCGGGCATTTGGCAGAGAGAAGTTCGAAGAAGAACGTTTTGATAAGGCGAATAAGGATCTGACAAAGACATCATTATTTGTAAACCGTGTAATGACATTTATGATGCCGGTTCTGATGTTTATTATGTATGCGGTTACGATCCTGATCGAGTGGGTTGCGGCTCACAGAATCGATTCGGGTGAGCTTCAGGTTGGATCCATGACAGCGTTTATTACTTATACGATGATGATCATTATGTCCTTCTTAATGATCGGTATGTTATCCGTTATGCTTCCAAGGGCAGGCGTGGCAGCAGACCGAATCAAGGAAGTTATTGATACAGAGAGTACGATCTGTGACAAGCCGGATTGTAAGAAGTTAGAAGCTGTAAAGGGTGTTGTCCGTTACGAACATGTAAGCTTCGCATATCCGGGAGCGGATGAAGATGTTCTGACAGATCTTGATTTTGAAGCAAGACCAGGCGAGACGACAGCGATTATAGGAAGTACCGGCTGCGGTAAATCTTCCCTGGTGCAGCTTATGCCAAGATTCTATGATGTCACAGGTGGTAAGATCACGATCGACGGAACGGATATCCGGGATGTATCAATTGAGAGCCTTCGGGAGAATATCGGTTATGTGCCGCAGAAGGGTGTGCTGTTCTCCGGCACGATCGCATCTAATATCCGGTTTGGTGCAGAGGATGCAAGCGATGAACAGATGAAGAAAGCGGCAGCGATCGCACAGGCAACAGATTTCATCGAGGAAAAGGATAAACAGTATGACAGCAGCATTTCACAGGGTGGTACAAATGTTTCCGGCGGTCAGAAGCAGAGACTTGCGATTGCCAGAGCAGTAGCCCGGAATGCAAAGATCTATATATTTGACGACAGCTTCTCCGCTCTTGATTTCAAGACGGATGTAGCAGTCAGAAAAGCACTACGTGAAGACATGACAGACAGTACGGTATTCATCGTTGCCCAGCGTGTCAGCACGATCTTACATGCAGACCAGATTCTGGTACTGGATGAAGGAAAGATCGTAGGCAAGGGTACACACAAAGAGCTGATGGAGAATTGTCCGGTATATGAGCAGATTGCCCGTTCGCAGTTATCTGAAAAAGAGATTGCGGCGAGCATAGCGTAAGAACTCAGGAAAGGAAGGTAACAGACATGGAAGAAAACAGACCAAGACGTGGTAGACGACATATGGGACCTCCTGGAATGGGAGGCGGCGAGAAAGCAAAGGATTTTAAAGGAACCATATCGAAGCTGGTTCGTTATTCAAGAAAATATCTGCCGGCAGTGATCGTGGTCATGGTCATTGCGGTGTTCAGTACAGTATTCAATGTTGTCTGCCCGAAGGTACTCGGTAAGGCAACGACAGCATTATCAGAAGGCATTATGCGGAAGATAAACGGAATCGGTGGAATCGATTTCACCTATATCGGTAAGATTCTCCTGTTCTGTCTGGGATTGTATCTGTTAAGTGTATTATTTAACTTTACACAGGGTATCATCATGACAGGTGTAACCCAGAAGCTATGTTACAAGATGCGTAAGGATGTATCTGAGAAGATCAACCGTATGCCACTTAAGTATTTTGAATCCAGAACCTATGGTGAGGTATTATCCCGTATTACAAATGATATTGATACGATGGGAAACGGATTAAATCAGAGTATCACACAGCTTATTACTTCGGTATCGACTGTTATCGGTGTATTTATCATGATGCTTACGATCAGCCCGCTTATGACGATGATCGCAATTATCATCCTGCCGATCAGTGTGGCATTAATGGGTATCATCATTAAGAAGTCACAGCGTTTCTTCAAACAGCAGCAGGAGTATGTCGGACATATCAACGGACAGGTTGAAGAAGTTTATGGCGGACATACGGTAATCAAAGCATTTAACAAAGAGGAAACAACCTTAAAGGAATTCCGTGAGACAAATGAAGTCTTATACAAATCCGCATGGAAAGCCCAGTTCTTTTCCGGTCTGATGCAGCCGGTTATGATGTTTGTCGGTAATCTCGGATATGTAGGCGTAGCTATTTCTGGTGCGGCTCTTGCCATTCGTGGTACGATCACGATCGGTGATATTCAGGCATTTATCCAGTATGTGAAGAATTTTACACAGCCGATCCAGCAGGTAGCACAGGTTACAAATATGATGCAGCAGATGGCAGCAGCGGCGGAACGTGTATTTGAACTGTTAGAGGAAGAAGAGGAGGTTCAGGTTGTTGAGCATCCTGCTTCCGTCGAGAATATAAAGGGTGAAGTGGATTTTCGTCATGTAAAGTTCGGATACGATCCTGAGAAGATCATTATTCATGATTTCAGTGTTCATGTTGATCCGGGCAAACAGGTAGCGATCGTTGGTCCGACCGGAGCAGGTAAGACCACTATGGTTAAGCTGCTGATGCGGTTCTATGATGTAAATGAAGGAGCCATCTTGTTAGATGGTCACAATGTTAAAGAATATAATCGAAGAGAGCTTCGTGATGCTCTCGGTATGGTTCTTCAGGAAACATGGCTGTTTAAGGGGACGATCATGGAGAATATCCGTTATGGAAGACTGGATGCGACGGATGAGGAAGTAATTGCGGCAGCAAAGGCAGCTCATGCACATCGATTTATCTCGGCACTTCCGGGTGGTTATCAGATGGAACTGAATGAGGAAGTGACGAATATTTCACAGGGACAGAAACAGCTTCTTACGATTGCAAGAGCAATTCTTGCAAATAATCCGGTTCTGATCCTGGATGAAGCGACATCTTCCGTTGATACCAGAACAGAACACAGCATTCAGCGTGCAATGGATAATCTGATGAAGGGCAGAACAAGCTTTGTTATTGCTCACCGGTTATCGACGATCAAAAATGCAGATATCATTCTGGTCATGAAGGATGGCGATATCATTGAACAGGGTAACCATGAGGAACTGATGGCACAGAACGGATTTTATGCAGAGCTATATAATTCACAGTTTGAACAGGTATCTTAGCGCAGTATATAAGATATAAAAAACAAAATATGAACAAGTACAGAACAGTCCTGCTTTTCTTATTTGATTACAAGAACTTCTCTTGTTCGGATAAGAACAGGACTGTTTTTCTTTACAGGACTGTTATTTATAATATGACAAATAATATTTTTTTATGTGATACTATGTCGAAATTGTATAAAATGTACAGAAAATAACGCGATATAAACTTTTTTTAGTCATTTTTATATACTTTTCTGCTTAATTATGCTAAACTGAAAAAGGATTTTGTATTTTAGAGGGGAGCATATATGGAGCGCAGAAAAATTGGAGTTATTATCGCGCAGGCAGAAGAGAATTCACAGAGCCTGTTTATGAAAGGATTAATGGAGGAGGCATATGTCTATGGATACGATATATGTGTATTTTCCATGTACTTAAGATTTCAGGATACGCTGTATAGACAGATTGGGGATTCGAATATTTATAATCTGATTCAATGGGATGCATTTGATGCGATCATTGTTCTTCCGGATACCATTCAGGCAACCGATATAGCAACCCGGTTAGAAGACAAAATTCACGAGGCATTCTCAGGAGTTGTTCTTTTCGTAGATAAGGACAGTCGTTATTTCCCGACTGTAAAGATAAATCATTATAAACCATATAAGAAATTGATCGATCATTTGATCGAGGTTCATCATTATTCCGATATTATGTTTTTAGACGGGTGGAAGAATCATATTCATTCCATACAGAGAGAACAGGCATATAGAGACAGTCTGACGGAGCATGGAATTCCGGTTGATCCGAATAATATTTATTATGGCAATTACTGGTATGATTCCGGCAAAGAGGTTGTGAAGCTGATTCTGGATTCCAGAGAGAAACTTCCGGAGGCGATCGCATGTGCAAATGACTGTATGGCAATCGGGGTAGCGGCAGAATTATTCAGTAATCATATTCATGTACCGGAGCAGGTAGCAGTGATTGGTTACGATTCTACCGAAGAAGGGAAAAACCTGAAATGCAAGTTAACATCCGCTGATATTCCGGCCAGAGAATGCGGCAGATATTGTGCGAAATATATCCATGCATCCTTTGAGAAAGAACCGATACCGGAATTTGAATCAGAATCCGTGATCTTTCAGGGGACAAGCTGCGGATGCGAAGGGAAAATGCAGCCGGAAAAATATTTTGATGAAAAAGAGAATTTCTGGAATACGGATCATGCGAAGATGGGATACTCATCTTATTATAACAAGTTTATGGAGGATTTGTTATCTGAACGGGATCACAGAAGTTTTTTCAATACGATATTTCAGCATGTATATCAGGTGCGACCATTCCATTCGCTTAGTATATGCATGAATGATTACTGGAATTCATCGGAGGTTATGATCAGTGAGGATGCAATGCGTTCTAACGGATATACGGACAAGATATATCGTATCATAAAATGTGGACCGAGTGAACACACAGACAATCGTATCAGCTTTGATGACATATTTGAAATGAAAGAGATGATACCGGAACTATCTGAGCAAAGAGAGTGTCCGGAGACATTTTTCTTTACACCATTGTATTTTGATAACCGAAGCTTTGGTTATGCAGTTATTGGTTTTACAGATACAGAAGCACAGTTTACAGAGGTTTACATAAACTGGTTAAAGAGTATTATGCAGAGTATGGAAGCGTTTTATCGTCAGAATGGTCTGCGGGAGTTGTTGCGTCAGATGGAAGCAACACAGATTCGTGATGCAATGACCGGCTTGTATAATTATAAGGGCTTCTTACAGAAGGGAAATGAACTTTGCGAAAATGCGACATTTGATGGTAAATCAATAGCAGTGATCGCGATTGATATTAATAAATTAAAGGATATCAATGCAAGCTATGGAAGAAAAGCAGGGGATGCTGCTATTTTGAAATTGGCACAGTTGATATCGGAAAGTCAGGATGATGATGCTATATGTGCCCGTATCAGTAATGATGAATTTGTTGTTGCATTCCCGGTTGAAGCATCTGATGAAACATGCGGAGAGGGATTTATCAAACGTCTGTCGGATAAGATAAAGCAGTATAATGAATTGCGTAAAGAGGCCTACGAGCTTGAAATCTGCACGGGTATCCGTTGTGATATGATTTCCGGTTCGGAAGCCCTGGATCATCTGATCAATGAAACTATCAATGTGAAGAACAATAAGAAGGCCATAGAGCAAGGAAAAGAGGAAAGGGCAGGTGTTCTGACGGATAAACAGAAAGCGGATGACCATTTGATGGAATTTATTCTGGATAATAACCGGTTTGTTTATCATTTTCAGCCAATTATCAATGCCAGAACAGGAGATGTTTATGCATATGAGGCTCTAATGCGTGCGGACACAGAGCGTAAGATTTCGCCGCTTGATATGCTGGAAAGTGCAGATCGTCTGAATCGTTTATATGATATAGAAAAAGCGACATTTTTTAATGTGGTTGATTACATAGAGGAACACTCTCAGGATTTTGAGGGTAAGAAAGTATTTATTAACAGTATTCCGGGGTATCAGCTGACAGGTAAGGATAAGAAGAAATTAACTGAGATTATGGAACAGCATGCAGGAGAGCTTGTTGTTGAATTTACAGAAGAAACTGAGATGGGGGATGATCAGTTAAAGGAACTGAAGAACTCCTTTGCAAAGATGAACATTGAGACAGCTATTGATGATTATGGTTCCGGTTATTCCAATGTAAATAATCTGCTTCGGTATATGCCTCGGTTTGTAAAAATCGATCGTATGCTTATGACAGATATACACAAAGATATCCAGAAACAGCATTTTGTAAAGGATATTATAGAATTTGCGCATGATAATGATATTCTGACGCTGGCAGAGGGAATTGAATTGACACAGGAGCTGCGGGAGGTTATTAAGTTGGGCGTTGATCTGATTCAGGGTTATTATACATCAAGGCCGCAGCCGTATGTTGTGCGTTCAATCGATGAGCGTGTGATGAATGAAATTGTTCAATATAATCAGAGCCTGAATGCCAGACTGTATAAGAAAGGATATGAGACGGATTATAATGATACGGTTTCCATGGTACAGCTTGCCGCTAATAAATATACAAGCATTAAGGTTAAGAAAGCGCGGGGAATCAATAAAAAGATCATAATCAAAGGTTCTGTTGGTTTCCAGCCGAATATACTGATGTCTGTAGAAGATGGATTCCGTGGCACCATCATACTTGAGAATGTCAGTCTTGCGGGAGAACGCGGAATTCCGTGTATTGATATCGGTAAGAAGTGTAATGTAAATCTTCAGATTACTGGGGAAAACGAACTACGTACAGGAGGTATCAGAGTTCCGGACAGTTCAGTGCTTACGGTTGTAGGAGACGGTAATCTGACGATCAATCTGAATTCGGGAAAATACTTTGGCATTGGTAATTCATTGGATGAATATCATGGCGAACTCGACTTCTATCAGGATGGTGGAATCATCATCAATGCAAATGGTATGAAGGGCATTGGTATTGGTTCCGGACTTGGCGGTGTTATCAATATCAAACGCGGACATTATGAGTTTGATATGAAAGGTCAGGAAGGAGCCTGTATCGGATCTGTAAACGGTGATTCCGAATTGTTTATAGAATACTGCGACATGGATATTTATTCCGGTATATCAAACGGTACGATCATTGGATCTGTAAATGGTGATGCAGATATTAAGCTTGAGAATATATCGGCAAAGCTTCAGGGGGCAGGTAATGTTATAACCGGTATCGGAACGATTGCCGGTAACAGCTGTATGGTTCGTCTGGAAAATGTAAATATCTCGTCGAATATCCGTGCAAAGGAATGTTATGGCATTGGATGCCGTGCAGGAAGAACGGATATCTATATTGGATATGCAGCAGTTAAAAGCGTGGTACAGGGCAAGTCAGCGGTTGCCTTTGGTAATTCGGTCATGTCTGCCAAGCTGTACTGTTCCAATGCTGATGTTGGAACGAATGCCGTTACAGAGTTCAATTCAGATATCGGAGCACTTGAAAAGAATATACAACTGGAGAACGGTCGTGCAGAGTTTATCCTGAATGGACAGGAGGTCAAACGTCAGATTCTCGCAGCAAGATTATAAATAATTCCCGGCAGACTATTTCTGACAGATGGAATTGCCCCACGACAAATGACGAATTAAGATTTCGTTGTGAGCAGTTTCATCTGTCAGGGAAAGATTGCCGGGGCTTTTTGAATTATAAAAAGGCTGTTCGTAGGTGACGGTGTTGGAATAAAAAAACAGGTTTGCTTTTTTGAAGCAAACCTGTTTCAGTTTACGTGCATGAGAGGATTCGAACCCCCGACACCTTGGTCCGTAGCCAAGTGCTCTATCCAGCTG
>OGON01001960.1_pt1 | contig 13324 bp, 7 predicted proteins | sample 1552671 | NCBI WGS metagenome assembly OGON01 (sample SAMEA2580136, study PRJEB22360) | human gut metagenome | biome: human gut; feature: human-associated habitat; material: faeces | place: Denmark | collected 2008/2010 | reverse complement strand
GGGGTATCGACATCATCGGCCTTGGAACCGATTTTGACGGCTTCAGCGGCGAGACGGATGTGCCGGACACTGCGCATATGCAGCATCTCGCAGATGTGATGAGTCACGAAGGCTTTACAGATGAGGAGATCGAGAAGGTCTTTTCCAAGAATGTACTTCGGGTGTTTAGAGAATGCTGGAAATAAAACTACAGCTCCGGTGATGCCGCCAGAAGCTCCTTTGTATAATCATTCTGCGGATGCGCAAACAGTTCTTCCGTCTCCGCGTTCTCCACAATCCGGCCTTCTTTCATCACGAGAACCCGGTCGCACATCTGATAGATCACGTTGAGGTCATGCGAGATAAAGAGAATCGAGAGCTGAAGCTCCTCCTGAAGCTGAACCATCAGCTCCATGATCTGTTTCTGAATCGTCACATCGAGAGCGGAAACCGGTTCGTCGCATACGATGAATTTGGGATTCAGCGCGAGTGCTCTCGCAATCCTCACGCGCTGCCGCCGTCCGCCGTCCAGCTCATGAGGGTAACACATTCTCAATCGTTTTTCGATGCCGGCCGTCTTCATCAGCTCACTGGTTCTGTCCTTTAAATCTGACTCGCTCATGGTCCCCAGCAGCTTCATCGGCTCTTTAATGATATCCTGCACCGTCTGTCTGGGATCCAGAGAGGAAAAGGGGTCCTGAAAAATCATCTGCACCTTGCGGATGACCTCATGGTCCAGCTCCTTGGAAATCTTGCCGTTGATCTTCTGGCCCTTGAAGAAGATGTCGCCGCCCGAGGTCGGGTTGATGCGGCAGATGGCACGGCCAATGGTGGTCTTGCCGGAGCCGGACTCGCCGACCAGCGAGAAGGTCTCGCCCTTGTAGATGTCAAAATTGACGTGGTCCACGGCCACGAACTTCTTTTTGCCGGAGCCAAAGGTGATCTGAAGGTCTTTCAGCTCAATCAGCTTTTCACGCTCAGCCATTTAAGTTGGAACCTCCCATCTTTCCCATTTTCTCACGCAGGTTCTGGATGGAGTGCGGGCGTTCCATCTTGGGAGCCCGGGGGTCCAGATACCAGGTCTTTGCCGCGTGGGTCTCGGATACCTGGAAGAACGGAGGTTCTGCCACGAAGTCGATGGCCAGCGCGTGCTTGTTGCGGGGGGCAAATGCATCGCCCTTGATCTCATTGAACAGGTTCGGCGGCGTACCGTCGATGGTGGGCAGGGCCTCACCCTTGGTACCCAGCTGAGGCAGAGCCTGCAGCAGAGCCCAAGTGTAGGGGTGCCATGCGTCGTAGAAGATCTCTTCGACGGTGCCGTACTCGACGATCTGGCCGGCGTACATGACGGCCACGCGGTCTGCCACGTTTGCCACAACGCCCAGGTCATGGGTGATGTAGATAACGGACATACCCAGCTCCTTCTGCAGGTCACGGATGAGCTGCAGGATCTGTGCCTGAATGGTCACGTCCAGAGCGGTGGTGGGCTCGTCGCAGATGAGGATCTGCGGACGGCAGGCGGCAGCGATGGCGATGACGACACGCTGACGCATACCGCCGGAGAACTCGTGCGGATACTGCTCGTAGCGGCGCTCCGGGTCGGGGATGCCGACCTTGGCCAGCATCTCGATGGCGGCCTTCTTGGCCTCCGCGCCCTTCAGACCCTGATGGTGCTCGATGCTCTCCTGGATCTGCTTGCCGATTTTCTTCAGCGGGTTCAGGCTGGTCATCGGGTCCTGCATGACCATGGCGATCTTCTTGCCGCGCACGCCCAGCCAGTCCTTCTCGGTGAACTTGGTCATGTCGCGGCCTTCGTACATGATGGAGCCGCCGGTGATCTTACCGTTGACATCCAGCATACCCACGAAGGTCTTGGTGAATACGGACTTGCCCGAGCCGGACTCGCCCACGATGGCCAGCGTCTCGCCGTCATAAAGGTCCAGCGAGCACTTGCGGATCGCGTTCAGCTTCTTGCCGCGCAGGCTAAAGGTGATCTCCACGTCTTTGGCAGAGATGATCGGTTGTCTATCCATTTTTGTGATTTTCTCTCCCATCTGTTAAACGTGGTTGCGCGGGTCAGCAGCATCCGAGAAAGCGTTGCCCATGATATAGAAGGAAATGGAGATGATGGACACGATGGATGCGGGGAAGACCAGCAGGTAAGGATAATCGAGGAAGAAGCCGCGCACCTTGCTCAGGATGAGGCCCAGAGACGGAGTCTCGATGCCCAGACCGATGCCCAGATAGGACAGGGTGGACTCGAGGTTGATGGTGGCGGGGATGCTCAGCGCCATGCGCAGGATGATGACGGAGACCAGATAGGGCAGGATGTTCTTGGTCAGAACGCGCCACAGCGGGGTGCCAAGGCAGCGGGACGCGAGGTTGTACTCGCGGTCACGGAACATGAACACCATGTTGCGGACGCGGCGGGCCATGACCAGCCAGCCGATGGCGATCATCGAGACGGCCATGATGGTGAAGCTCTGGCCGACGACCAGTGCGATCAGGGTCATGTAGATGATGTAAGGCACGTTGTCGATGAGGTTGTACAGCTCGGTGAAGAAGCGGTCCAGCTTACGGACATAGCCCCAGATCAGGCCGATGATGACGCCGAGGATGCTCTCGCCCACGGCAACGATGAGGGCCAGACGGATGGACACCTGAGTGGCGTACCACACCTGACACCAGTAGTCGCGGCCGAGGTTGTCGGTGCCGAACCAGTATTCGCTGTTGGGCTTCCGGAAGGCCAGAGAGGAATCCGTCACCAGCGTCTGATAATCGTACTTGCCGATGGCCAGTGCGATGAAGGAGAAGATGACGAGGAACAGGAACAGGAACAGGCAGACGACAGCAGCCTTGTGCTTGAGGAAGTTCTGGATGACAGAACCCCAGTAGCTGTAGTTGGAGTAGCCGACACGCTCGGCTTCCTCCGGAGAGTAATCGACGAAGTAGAACAGTTCGTCCTGCTTCTTGCCCTCAAAATCAGATGCTTTAGCCATCAGCGTGCGGCCTCCTTTCCGGTCAGAGTAATGCGCGGGTCAACCAGCATCATCAGCACGTCGCCCAGGAAAACACCCACGATGCCCAGTGCAGCGTAGAGGATGACCAGAGTCTGGACGACATTCAGGTCATAGCGCTGGATGGCGTCGGTCAGCAGGGGACCCATGCCGGGAACGGAGAAGAACCGCTCCATCAGCAGAGAGCCGCCGACCGTCAGCAGGATGGACTGGGGGATATACTGCACCATGGGGACCATGGCGTTGCGCAGCACGTGCTTGAACATGATTTCGCTGGAGCTCAGGCCCTTGACGCGGGCCAGCTTGATATAATCGCGGGTCAGCTCGTCCACCATGTAGCGGCGGGTCCACAGGGCGTAGCCCGCGATGGATGCCAGCGACAAGCAGGTGATGGGCAGCACGCTGGACGCGCTCACATTGCGGGTGGAGTACAGCGTGGGGAAGCCCAGATACTTGGAGCCCAGCACCAGCACCAGAGAATAGGACACCAGCGAGGGGACCGCATTGACGAACACGGTGTAAGCCGTGCCGATCCAGTCAAATACCTTGTCCTTGAATGCCGCCTGCAGGATGCCCATCAGCACACCGACCACCAGAGAGATGCCGGAGGCGATGAGGCCCAGACGCATGGAGACACCAAACTTTTTACCAATGACCTTGACCACCGGGGCACCGTTCTGGATGCGGCGGGAAGTGCCGAAGTCCAGATGGAGCAGGTCGTTGTAGAAGTGCAGCAGCTGAGTGCCGATGGGGTCGGTCAGACCGGCGGCTTCCAGCGCGGCGTATTTCTGCTCTTCGGTAAACTTCATGAGCTGTTCTTCCGTGAAGTAGTAGTCCGTAGGCAGGCAGCGCATCAGCAAAAAGACGATGGTTGCGATCAATAAGATCGTGACGAGCGACTGAGCCAGCCGCTTGACGGTGTATTTTAACATGATAACCAAACCTTTATAAAATAATCATCAGGCTTTGGTTGCTGCATTGAAAGCAGCGGAGAAAGCCTCGTACTCCTCGGTGGTGTAGCCGTCGCCCTGACGGGTCTCCCAGTTGACGGCCTTGTAGTTGCAGGGACCGTACATGGCGTTGATCTTGGTGTACTCGTTGACGTGGGTCAGGCACCAGAGCACCTCGTACAGGCAGGGGATGCACAGTGCGTTGTTCAGCATGGAAGCCTCAGCCTTTGCGAATGCGGCATAGCGTGCATCGGTATCGGTGACGATGGCCTTTGCCTCGGTGACCAGATCGGTGAACTCCTGGTAATCAGCCAGCAGCTCCTTCTGGTAATCCTTCGGGTCGGCCTCGACGGCTGCGATCCAGGAGGTGGTCTGAGCGTAGTAAGCGTTGTCGTCGCTCAGGACTTCCTGACCCAGGAAGTTGACGGGGTCGCCGAAGTCTGCGCCCCAGCCGTTCTGCAGGATGGAGTGCAGCTGGACGTTACGGACTTCCTTATAAAGAGAAGAGACGTAGGTGCCGATGTCCAGCACGACGAAGTCATCGCCCAGGCTCTCGGAGAAGCACTGCTTCAGAACGGTGGCGGTATCCAGAGCAGTGGTGTCGCCGCTCTTGATGTAGTGGTAGCAGTGGACGGGGAAGGTGACGCCGATAGCGCTCAGCTCTTCCATGGCCTGCTTCTTCAGGTCAGCGATGTCGCCGCCGTTGTCGCGGAGGCGGATCATGGTCTTGCCGTCGTAAGCCTGACTGTCGAAGCCCATCTCCTTGGCGACCAGAGTGGTGTACTCCTCACCCTTGGTGTTGTAGCAGACACCGGGCATGGTGTAGTAGTCGTTCTCGCACTTCAGGGGGTTGATCTTGTTGGTGCGGGCGTAGTAGTTGGTGAAGTCGATGCCCTTGTAGAAGCACTGACGGAATGCGCGGTTGGAAACAGCCTTGTTCCAGTTCTCGTCCAGATTGCCGTTCTCATCCTTGCGCTGGAAGTTCAGGTGCATCTGGAAGCTGAACTTGGTGGGGCGCTTCTCGCACAGGAACTTGTTGTGCTCGTTGTTGGGGTCGGAGGTGATGGTGGTCAGGTTGGACTCGGTCAGGTCGATGTTATCGACTTCGCCGTTCTCGTACAGCTGCAGGCCCATGGACAGGTCGGGGATCATGGTGATGGTGTGATGCTCGAAACGGGTGCAGTCGTTTGCGGCGTAGTAGTTGGGGTTGGGGATGAAGCTCTTGGTGTTCTGCTGGATGTACTCCTCGATGAGGTACGGACCATTGTACCACATGGTGGAGTAATCGCAGGCACGGAAGCCATCGATGCCCAGCTCGTTGATGAGGTCCTCAGAGGCGGGGTAGAAGCTGTTGTAGGCAACGACAGTGTCGAAGTAGGGGCAGGGGTTCTTGCAGGTGAAGACCAGAGTGTAGTCGTCCGGTGCCTCGACGCCGACACCGGCAGCCAGCATATCCTCGTAGGTCATGTCAGCAGCAGCGTCGCCCTTGTCCTTGGTCAGGTCGTAGTACTCGGCAGCGCCCACGACGGTCTCAGAAGGCATGGAGGTGTTGAAAGCCTCGTTCTTGAGGGCGTTCAGGACCCACTCAAGACCCACGAGGAAGTCCTTGGAGGTCAGGTGAGACTTGACCTCGCCGTTGACGTCGCACCAATCGACATTGTCGCGCAGGTGGAAGGTCCAGACGGTGGAGTCCTCGTTGTGCTCCCAGCTGGATGCGATGGCGGGCACTGCCTTGCCGTAGCAGTCGAAGCTCAGCAGGCCGTCCCAGCAGTTGGTGGTGACGTTCAGGTCGGAAGCGGACTGGCTGTACAGGAAGTTCCAGGTCTCCAGCTCACGGTTGGCAGTCTCGAAGGAGACGTAATCGGTGATGGCGTCGGCTGCGGGTGCAGCTGCGCCGGAGGCAGCACCGGAGGTGCTGGCAGCAGTGCTGCTGGAAGAACCACCACAAGCGGCCAGGATGCTTGCAGCGCCCACGACGCCGGAAGCCTTGAGGAAGCTGCGGCGGCTGATGGAATGAGACTCAAAATTTGCGTTCATTGTGTTTTCCTCCCAATTATTCTTTCGTGTCTCGGCTCTATGGCGCAGGGTACCTTGCCCTGCCGATTTCCCACTCCTACGAGATTATCTGCCCCTCTGTATTACCAGAGAATACAAAAGAGCGCAGAAACAGACCCCTCTGTCTGCGCCTGTGCTCCTCCCGTAAAATCCTTAACACGACATATATTGTACCATCGAAATAAATAGTTGTCAATGGAATGTGAAATGCCTTTTCTTTCAAAAGAAAGTTGTACTCTGCATAGAGATGAAATAAATTTACTTTACTGTGGTGAAGAGTGACGAAAATAAGATAAACAGGCCCAAAAACAAAACAACGGGAGCTGTTCTTGGGCTAAGAACAGCTCCCGTGTGTGGATCACGGGCCGGAAGCAGGAACTCCCGGCGGAAAAGATTTAAGAAAAAGTTAAGATTTTGCGGCGTCGAAAGCCTTGGCAAATTCCTCGTACTGAGCGGTGGTGTAGGCGTCCTCGCTGGTCTCCCAGTTGACGTACTTGAAGTTGCAGGGGCCGAACATGGCGTTGATCTTGGTGTACTCGTTGACGTGGGTCAGGCACCAGCGGACATCGTAGTAGCAGGGAACGGCCAGCGAGTTGTTGATCATGTAGGCCTCGGCCTTTGCGAAAGCCTCATAGCGGGCGTCGGTGTCGTCCACGATGGCGTTGGCTGCGTTGACCAGGTCGGTGAACTGCTCGAACTCGTCTACCAGCTCCTTCTGGTAATCGGCGGGGTCCTCCGCCACCAGCTGGATGTTGGAGTAGTTGACTGCGTAGTAGGCGTTGGAGTCGTGCAGGATCTCCTGACCCACAAAGTTGACGGGGTCGCCGAAGTCTGCGCCCCAGCCGTTGATGACGAAGCCGTGGAGCTTGGGGATACGGACTTCCTTGGCGAGGCTGGAGACGTAGGTGCCGAGGTCCAGCTGGATGAAGTCGTCGCCGAAGCTGTCGGTGAAGCACTGCTTCAGAACAGTGGCGTTGTCCTGAGCCACGGTGTTGCCGGCCACGAAGAAGAAGGGCGCCTTGACCGGGAAGGTGACGCCGATGGCAGTCAGCTCGTCCATGGCCTGCTTCTTGAGAGCGGCGATGGAGTCGGCGGTGGACTTGCGCAGATGGACCATGGTCTCGCCGTCATACTTCTCGCCGTCGATGCCCAGCTCCTTGGCCACAAGGTCAACATAATCGGTGCCTTTGGAGTTGTAGCAGACGCCCTTCATGGTGTAGTAGTTGTTCTCACACTTGAGGGGGTTGATCTTGTTGAAGCGTGCGTAGTAGGGAATGAGGTTCAGGCCCTCCTGGAAGCAGCGGCGGAATGCCCGGTTGGCCACGGCCTTGTTCCAGTTCTCGTTGGGGGTGCCGTCGGTGTTGAGGCAGTAGAAGTTGAAATGGAAGTCGTAGGCGTACTTGGTGGGGCGCTTCTCACAGAGCTGGTCGTTGTAGGCGTTGGAAGTGTCGGAGGTGATGGTGGTCAGGGTGCTCTCGCTCAGCTCCAGCTCATCCAGCTCACGGTTCTGATACAGCTGGTAGCCGACGGTCAGGTCGGTGATCATGCTCAGGGACACGCGCTCGAAGCGGCTGCACTCGTCAGCTGCATAATAATGAGGGTTCGGGATGAACCGCTTGGAGTTGTCGGAGACGAATTCCTCGATGAGGTAGGGGCCGCAGCACCACTGCTGGGTGTAGTCCACGCCGCGGAAGCCCTCGACGCCCAGCTTTTCCACCAGAGCCGGGGGTGCCGGATAGCAGCAGACGTAGGAAGCCACGGTGTCGAAGTAGGGGCAGGGATTTATGCAGGTGTAGACGACGGTGTAATCATCCGGTGCATCGATGCCGACGCCTGCGGCCAGCATATCGTCGTAGGTCAGGGCCGCGGCGGCTGCGTCGTCCATCGCATAGGTCTTGTCGTAGTAATCGGCTGCGCCCACGACGGTGGTGGAGGGCATGGAGGTGTTGGCGGCCTGATTCTTCTTTGCGTTCAGCACCCACTCGAAGCCTACGAGGAAGTCTTTGCTGGTCAGGTGGTCCTGCACCTCGCCGTTCATGTCCACCCAGTCCACATCGTCACGGAGGTGGAAAGTCCAGACAGTGGAGTCCTCGTTGTGCTCCCAGCTCTTAGCCAGAGCCGGCACCGGCTTGCCGTAGTTGTCGAAGCTGACAAGACCATCGATGATGTTGGTCGTCACGTTGAAGTCGATGGCCTGCTGGCTGTAGAGCATATTCCAGCTCTCGATCTCACGGCCAGAAGTCTCGTAAGTAAACAGCTCGCTCAGGCCCTTGCCGGAAGCAGCTGCACCGGAAGAAGCCGACGAAGCGCTGGCTGCGGTGCTGGAAGAAGAGCCGCCGCAGGCAGCCAGCAGACCAACTGCGCCAACAGCGCCGGCACCCTTGAGGAAGCTGCGGCGGGTGATGGTGTGAGACTCAAAATCGTGGTACATATTCTTTCCCTCCTGTAATGACTGGTACGGCTCTGCATTTCCCAAATCCCTATCCTGTCCATACTACTTTACCTGAAAAAGGGTACAAAAAGGGCGCAGAGACAGATTTTATTGATCTGTTTCTGCGCCATTGCAGAACCCGTATCGATTGCAAATATTCTATCATCCCACAGGCGGGAAGTCAAGAAAAAACACTCTGGTACGGATTGAATCTTATTGATTCAGCAAACACATAAAAATGAAAAGATTTCATGTGTTGGCTGAAATAGAATGACTTTTGTGCTTGCTTAGCCCTGAATAGCAGCGTCGAAAGCCTTGGCAAACTGCTCGTACTGGACGGTGGTATAGGCTTCCTCGGAAGTCTCCCAGTTGACAGCCTTGTAGTTGCAGCCACCGTACATGGCGTTGATCTTGCTGTACTCGTTGGCGTGGGTCAGAGACCATGCGATGTCGTAGTAGGTGGGGCTGACCAGCACGTTCTCCAGCAGATAGGCCTCAGCCTTGGCGAAGGCCTCGTAGCGGGCGTCGGTGTCGTTGACGATGGCGTTGGCGGCATTGACCAGATCGGTGTACTGCTCGAAAGCATCCATCAGGTCCTTCTGGTAGTCGGCAGGAGCCTCAGCCACCCGGGCGATGTTGGAGTAGTAGTGTGAGTAGAAAGCATTGTCGTCGTGGAGGGTCTCCTGACCGAGGAAGTTGACGGGGGCGCCGAAGTCGGCGCTCCAGCCGTTGATGACAAAGCTCTGGAGCTGAGGAGTGCGGACCTCCTGGGTCAGGCTGGAAACGTAGGTCTGGATGTCCAGCTTGATGAAGTCATCGCCGAAGCTGTCGGAGAAGCACTGCTTGAGGATGGTGGCGTTGTCCAGTGCAGAGGTGCTGCTGGCGATGATGAAGTAGGTAGCCTTGACGGGGAAGGTGACGCCGATGGCGCTCAGCTCCTCCATGGCCTGCTTCTTCAGGGCAGAGATGTCGCCGCCGTTGGCACGCAGGCGGATCATGGTCTCGCCGTCGTACTTCTCAGCGTCGAAGCCCATCTCCTTGGCCACCAGAGTGGTGTACTCAGCGCCCTGCGTGTTGTAGCACAGACCCTTCATGGTGTAGTAGTCGTTCTCGCACTTCAGGGGGTTGATCTTGTTGTAGCGGGAGAACCATGCCTTCAGGTTCAGGCCGCGGTAGAAGCACTGACGGAAAGCGGTGTTGGCGATGGCCTTGTTCCAGTTCACATCGGGGGTGCCGTCGGCGTTGTTCTTCTGGTAGTTGAAGTGCATGGCGTAGGCAGAGGGGCGGGCGCGCTTCTCACAGAGCTGGCTGTTGTACTCGTTGTTGGGGTCGGAGGTGATGGTGGTGATGGTGCTCTCGTTCAGGTCGATCTCGTCCAGCTCGCGGTTCTGGTAGAGCTGGAATGCGATGGCCTGATCGGAGATCATGGTCACGGTCAGACGCTCGAAGCGGCTGACGTTGGCAGCATCGTAGTAGTGGGGGTTGGGGATATAGCTCTTGGTGTTGCCCTGGATATACTCCTCAACGATATAGGGGCCGCAGTACCACATGTTGGTGTTGTCGCAGCCACGGAAGGTCTCGATGCCCAGCTCGTCGATCAGCACCTGAGAGGCGGGGTAGAAGCTGGTGTAGGAGGCCACGGTATCAAAGTAGGGGCAGGGGTCCTTGCAGGTGAACACCAGAGTGTAGTCGTCGGGAGCCTCGATGCCCACGCCTGCGTCCAGCATATCCTGATAGCGCAGGTCGGCGGCGGCAGCGCCCATATCCTTGGTCTTCTCGTAGTACTCCTCAGCGCCCACGATGTACAGGGTGGGCATGGAGGTGTTGTTGGCCTCGTTCTTGGAGGCGTTCAGCACCCACTCCAGACCGACCAGAAAATCGGTGGCGGTGATGTGCTCCTTCACCTCGCCGTTGCAGTCCACCCAGTCCACGTCGTCGCGCAGGTGGAAGGTCCAGACGGTGGAGTCCTCGTTGGCCTCCCAGCTCGTGGCGATGGCGGGTACCAGCTTGCCGTAGCAGTCGAAGCTCATCAGGCCGTCCCACAGGTTGGTGACGACGTTGGCGTCGCTGAGGGTCTGGCTGTACAGCAGGTTCCAGCTCTCCACCTCACGGTTGGCAGACTCCCAGGAGATATACTCCTTGAGGGGAGTGGCACCGGTAGAGTTGGGGGCTTCCGCGCCGGAAGCGGCCGTGCTGCCGGAGTTGTTGGACTTGCTGCCGCCGCAGGCGGACAGCAGGCCGGCGGCACCCACGACGCCTGCGCCCTTCAGGAAGCTGCGGCGGGTGATGTTGCGGGACTCAAAATCGATGTTCATTGAGATACGCTCCTCCGAGATATTGTTTTCCTTTTTTCCTATCCTAAATGCAAAAAACGGCGCGCTCCGGGTGCCAAAAACGCACAAAGCGCCCGGGACCGCACCTTTCGTATTCTAACATTGTGGGCAAAAGAAGTCAATGACATACAGCGCTGAAATAGAAACAAAATGGTAACGGATGCTTTTTTCTGAAAAATGACGGCAAAAAAACGGTAAAGAATGGAAAGAAGTCATACCTTTACAAGATGACGAATGGATACAACGAAAGTTGGAAAACGCAAAGCGGCTATCTTTTTTCATAAAATCATGCTACAATACTACTGAATGAACCCTATATTAAGGAGTACACGGATGAAAAAGCTGGTTTCGATGTATCAAAAATATATGTTCCGCCCCATTTTGTATAAATCTGTCACCCGGGTGTCGGTGGTGGCTGTGCTGATGCTGCTGTGGGACCGCTACGTCAGCGACGGCACTTTTACCATGTGGCAGGCCCCGGCCCTGCTGCTGGGCGTCGTGCTGCTGATGTGGGCGTGGGTGAACTACCTGCGTCTGGACGGTGTGACCATCCATCATCTGGGCGAAGAGTTTAAGGATTTGGGCAAAAAGAAGAAGTTCCACTCCACCAAGTCCATCGTGGACTTTGCCGATGAGCGCATCGTCTCCTTCGAGGAGCTGGAACCGGAAGAGCGCACCTATTGCAGTATGCTCTCGAATCTCATCCTGGGCGGGGCGCTGCTCATCATCGGCCTTATCGCAGGCGCAGTGTGAGGGCAGCGGACATGGCAGAAAAAAGCGAAAAACAGCTGGTGGTGGGCATCCTTGCCCATGTGGACTCCGGCAAGACCACCCTCTCCGAGGCAATGCTCTACCGCGCGGGCAGCATCCGCAAGCTGGGCCGGGTGGATAACAAAGATGCCTTCCTCGACACCGACACGCTGGAAAAGGCGCGTGGGATCACCATCTTTTCCAAGCAGGCCCTGCTGAAAACGGGAAGTACGAATATCACCCTGCTGGACACCCCCGGCCATGTGGACTTTTCCACCGAGACGGAGCGCACTTTGCAGGTGCTCGACTACGCAGTGCTGGTCATCAGCGGCACCGACGGCGTCCAGAGCCATACTGAGACGCTCTGGCGTCTGCTGCGGCGGTATCATATCCCGACCTTCGTGTTCATCAATAAAATGGACCTGCCCGGCCCGGGCAAAGAGGCGCTGCTGAGCCAGCTTTCCCACCGTCTGGGCGACGGATTCGTGGATTTCGGCGCAGAGCAGGTCGAACGGGACGAGGCACTGGCCCTCTGCGACGAGCGCCTGATGGAAAAAATGCTGGACGCGGGTAGCCTGACGGCGGAGGACATCATCCCGGCCATCGCCCGGCGGCACGTCTTTCCCTGCTGGTTTGGCGTGGCCCTGCAGAGGGAGAATGCCGGCGGACTGCAGGGTGTGGACGAGCTGCTGGCCGGCCTCGACGAATACACCCGCGCCGCCCCGGCGCTGGAAGCTTTCGGTGCGCGGGTGTTCAAAGTCTCGCAGGATGAGCGGGGCGAGCGGCTGACCTGGCTGCGCGTCACCGGTGGTGAGCTGAAAGTCAAAGCCCAGCTCACCGGCGAAGCGGACGGCGAGCCCTGGGCCGAAAAGGCCAACCAGCTGCGGCTTTACTCCGGCGCAAAATATACGCTGGCAGAGGCCATCGGCCCGGGGCAGGTCTGCGCCGTCACCGGACTGACCCGGGCGAAGCCCGGCACCGGCCTCGGGGCCGAGCGGGACAGTGACCTCCCGGTGCTGGAACCGGTGCTGAGTTACCGGGTGTGTCTGCCCGAGGGCGCGGACGTTCATGCCGCATTGGGCAAGCTCCACCGTCTGGAAGAGGAAGAACCTCAGCTTCATGTCGTCTGGAACGAGACGCTGGGCGAGATACACGTCCAGCTCATGGGCGAGATTCAGCTCGAGGTGCTCAAGAGCCTGCTGGCCGAGCGGTACGGGCTGGACGTGGAGTTCGACTCCGGCGGCATATTATATAAGGAAACGATCACCGAGGCCATCGAGGGCGTGGGCCATTATGAGCCTCTGCGCCACTATGCCGAGGTGCATCTGAAGCTCGAGCCGCTGCCCCGGGGCAGCGGGATGCAGTTTGCCGCCGACTGCCGGGAGGAAGAGCTGGACAAAAACTGGCAGCGCCTCGTGCTGACCCATCTGGAAGAAAAGCAGCACCTCGGCGTCCTCATCGGCGCGCCTCTGACGGATATGAAGATCACCCTCATCGCAGGCCGCGCCCATCTCAAGCATACCGAGGGCGGCGACTTCCGGCAGGCCACCTACCGCGCCGTGCGGCAGGGCTTGATGATGGCAGCTCAGATCCACAAAACGCAGCTTCTCGAACCGTGGTATGCCTTCCGGCTGGAGCTCCCGGCGGAAAATGTGGGCCGGGCCATGAACGACATTCAGCAGATGGGCGGCAGCTTCGACCCGCCCCAGACCGCCCCGGACGGCCAGACCGCCACCCTGACCGGAACGGCCCCGGCCTCCACCATGCGCAGCTACCCCATGGACGTGGTGGGCTACACGCGGGGCAGGG
>OGON01001959.1_pt1 | contig 13327 bp, 13 predicted proteins | sample 1552671 | NCBI WGS metagenome assembly OGON01 (sample SAMEA2580136, study PRJEB22360) | human gut metagenome | biome: human gut; feature: human-associated habitat; material: faeces | place: Denmark | collected 2008/2010 | reverse complement strand
GGAAGCGGACCTCCTGAGGATCGAGCGGCAGCTCAAAAAGGCGCTACTTGAAGCTGCGCAGCAGTAATAGACAAAATGGCAAAATCCCTTTCAGGTTGCAAAACTGACTGCTCAGCACAACCTGAAAAGGGATTTTATGTTTTTGCTGTGTGTGTAGCAGGATAAGCTTATTCACAGGTAAGCAGCGGAAATTGGGTGGAATTTTTATTTTATCCTTTTTCGTGCTCACAAACTTCGCTCGGTTGGGGAGCCTTTATCTGTCTAAAAACCAGAATCCCCTTGGAAGAAGGTGTAATAGAACAAGAAACCAGTTCAAATCCTTCCTGTTCCATTTGATTGGCTACATCTTCGATTCTTGCCGCCATTTCCTTTGCTTTAGGAGAGTATTTTACAACAATCGTCTTATACATTCTGAAGCCTCCTTTGTTATCTTTTTTGGAGTGTGTGAGCGCAAATCATTTTACGGCTACGCTTTTCTTAAAAAATCCAGCAGGATCCGTTCCTGCTCCACTGGAAAGGTGCGGGGAATCCAGAGCGTCTTGGAAAAGGCATTTTTCTGATGCGTACCGTAGGCGTCCTTTGTCTTCCGGGTAAATATTCCCCGGATACAGATGGATCGTCTTCCCACAGAATACTCTTTCAGCCGGAGCAGCACAAAGGCAAATTCCACCTGCTCGTCCATGCTGCCCGCCCCGTTTTCTTTGGCATCGAGCCGGGCAGTGAGTTCTTCCACCTGACGTTTCAGTTCCTCTTTTTCCTTGTCCTCTTTCGGCGTTTCGTAGAAACTGCCTAACTGACGGTTCATGTCCCAGTAAGCTGCCGCCGAAGATTGGATAGAGGAACGGCTATTGTTCGGCGCACCCGCCCCGAAGTCTATTACATTGGTTTTCGGTTTTTCTGCCGGAGCATCATCTATCAGGGTCAAATCTTCCCCGTTCCCGTTTTCCTCTCCGAGCGAAAAGGCAAAATCCTGTAAGGAGCGCATCTTGTCCGCCTGTTTGTTCTCCATTTGTTCCTGTTCGTAGGCGGTCTTTTTATCGCTGATTATCCCGTCCCCTTTGGGTTGCGGAATATCGGCGTTAAATCCGCCCACGTTTTCCACCTTTGCTTCGTCCTTATCGGACGGTGCAAAAATCAGGTATATAGACCCTAAGAAAACCAGTCCCATAAGCGGGTAAACCAGCATCTTTTTTCGTTGCTGTATCTGCTGTGGGGTCAGTTCCTTTTTTTCCTTTCCCTGTTTTTCAGGTTCTTTTCCCTTTGCCGTTTCCGGTGTGGGAACTTCATTCTTCACTTCTTTTTCTTCCATTGTCTGACTGATTAAAAATGTTCGTACTGTCTTTACTTTGTAGCTGCAACTGCCTGATGTGCTCTATCCGTATGGTTTCGCCATCCTCTTTGCCTATCCGGTAAATGGATGATACCGTAAAGTAGATGGATAGCCCGCCGAAGAACAGGAGCATAAGCAGGATTACCGCCAGCCTTATTTCCGGTGTCATGCGCCCGCACAGGCGGCGGAGTTTTTCATCCGCCCAGTCCTGCACATGGGTAATTGCCTGATTCACCGGAGAGAGAATTTTCCGTATCATGGCTTACCGCTTTATGGTGTTCAAGTCCTTGTTTTCCGTTATCTCGAAACTTTCCATCATAAAGCCGTGCGGGTTATTATCACTTCTTACGGCGTTTAATAACCGGCAACGGGTGACAAGGCTTCTTTCCGTCACGCTGCTTTCACGGATAATCATTTGGCGGGCATAGGTAGCCACCGCATACGGGTACACATCGAAATTGCATGAAACGCTGTCTATCTGTATGGTCTGGCTGATATTGCCCGAAATGATACGGTTGTAATATCCCTTTTCCGAGAGGTCACGGTAATAGTTAAATGCGCTCTTGTCGGCGAGGAACAGCGACCGTTTGATATTGCTTTCGATAGCGTTCTTATCCGGTGAGAGCGTGAAAAAGAGTTCGTGAAAACGCTTCACGTGTTCCCTTGCTTCGACCGGACGGTTTTGTGTCAGGTCTTGCGAAAGCGCAAGCATCAACGATTTGCCACCGTCCAGCACATAAATCTTCTGCCGTTGCGCTTCGGCAAACGTGTAGGAGTTCCAAACGGCATAACCCGTTATCAGGGTACACATGACGACAAACACAATCCCGAAAAGACGTATCTGTTTGAAACTGGTTTCAATGTTCTTTAAACTTTTAAATTCCATCTTGATTTTTAATTATTGATTACTTTTGATTAGTTTACCGCCGACCCTGCCGCCAGCGTTCCCGGTTGCTGCCCCTGCCACTGCACCGACACCGCTACCTGTCTTGTTAGCCGCACTGTTTATATTCCGGCTCATGTTGCCCATTCCGCCCGCCTGAATAATCCAGTTCGATACGGTGGGGATGGTGAAGTAACCGATGATACCGATTATCATAAAAATTATGTACACACTGTTACTTCCGTCCGGTATGAAATTGGGGTCTGATAGTTCCTGAATATCCTTTTGGAGCATAAGCACCTGTATTCGGGCAAGAATGGAACTGAACAGGTCTGAAACAGGCAGCCACAGGTAAACGGAAATGTACCTTGTTATCCATTGGGTCAGTGTCGCCTGAAAGCCATCATATACACTGATGGCAAAGGCTATCGGACCCAGTATGGCAAGGACAATCAAGAAAAAGGTTCGGATAGTGTCTATCACGAGGGCTGCCGATTGAAAGAGCAGTTCCAACAATTCCCTGAACCAGTCCCGGACGGATTGCTTGATATTGTGGGCTGCCCTATCCATGTACATACCGCCCATTGTGGCAATATCTTTGGCAGACCATCCCAATTCGTCAATCTGTTTATCAAATGCTTCATCCGAAACAAGGTAAGCCGTTTCCGGATTACGCACCATCGCTTCATATTCCAGTTTGTCCTTTTGTTCCCGGTAGGCGTTCATATCGAAAGTTTGCGTTTCGAGCATATTGTTACACCCCTTGACTACTGGCGACATCACGCTGTTAATCGTACCCAGTACGAATGTGGGGAAGAACATAATACAGAAACCAATCACAAAAGGACGGAGCAAAGGGTAAACGTCTATCGGTTCGGCACTGGCGAGCGACTGCCATACTTTGGCAGCCACATAGAACAAAGCCCCCAGTCCCGCTATTCCTTTGGCTACCCCCGCCATGTTCCCGCATAACGGCATCATATCCGTGTATAAACTACGGAGTATCTGATGCAGGTTATCAAATTCGATTGCTAATAACATACTACTTATTTTTAGAAGTTACCAGTAACGTTCATCCGCCGAACCGTACAAAGCCATTACCCGGTCAGTGTCCTTTTTCTTTTTCGCCCGCAGGTAGGAAACGGAAATATTTTTGCGGGTATAATAACTCACCAAATCCCGGTAGTTCCTGATGGCGTTATACGTCCGGTCGATAACGTCCATCCGTTCCTTGTCCGACATGGAAAGCCCGTTGATGTTCACCACGCTTTTCATTTCTTCCAGCACATCGGAACTTTCCTGCAACAGTTGGGTATAGCCGTAGGCAATCGCCGAAAGTTCGTCCGGTGTATAGTTTTCATCCGAAAGCATCTTCTGAAAACTGTTCACATATATATCTGAAATCTCCCCGATAAGCAGGATGGACTTTTGTACTTTCCGGGCATCTTTGACAAGGTTATGCACTGATTTTAAGGCATCGTAGTATTCCTTACCCTGTTGGTAAATCTTTACCGTTTCCTGAAAATTCTTTATCATATTCTGTGCGGTGGATGATGTCTGCACGATATTCTTTGACGCATTGATAATCCCTTGCGCCAAATTGCCGGGGTCACTCACCACCCACTGTGCGTTTACCTTTCCGACAAACAGGCTGCATACTACGAGCAGCATTATAATCTTTGTTCTCATACGCTTATTTCTTTATTGGTTGTTTACTCCGTTTGTATTCTCCACCGGGTGAAAGAAGAATCCGGTCGTTCTCTTTGTCGTAGGTCAGCAAGACGGAAAGCCCCGTTTCGATGAACAGGTTTCCGTCCTGTTCTGAAATCTGATAGGTTTCCGTTTGGATAGTTCCCCGGTAGGTCTTTCGATAGGTCGTTACCCGGTAATGCCCGTTTTCCTCAAAGAGAGTAAACGCCGGACGGTTTTTCACGCTTTCCCAGTCGCCACGCATCGCCCTAAGACGGTCGGCGTTCGTTTCCTTACAGGAAGAAAGCCCCAGTAACAAGGTGCATAACAGCACCGGAAACAAGAATTTTAAATGTTTCATACTGATTGATTTTTAAATTGTTAATTGATTATTTTTCGGGATTGCGCTTGCTTTCGGCAAGCCGTTTGATAGCCAGTTCGAGGTTGCCGCCCAACTTTTCAGACAAGGTGAAAAGTTCCATCTTTTCCGTTTCTTCCGTTGTGAACGTGTAATATTCTTCCAAACTCACTTCTGTGGCATATACGGCTGATTGTGTACCGCCTAAGCCTATCCAAACTTCCTTGTATTTCCGGTTCGGATGATTGGCAAGGTTGATGGAAAGCACCTGTGAACGTTCCTTGTCGGTCAGTCCCAAAAGGTTCTGTATGCTATCGAATTTATTAAGGTACTTCCGTTGGTCGAGCAGTATCTTACAATCCGAATTGTTTATAATACTCTCTTTTACAATGGGTGAGGAAATAATATCTTCGACCTCTTGGGTAACTACAATCGCTTCGCCGAAATACTTTCTAACCGTTTTGTAAAGGTATTTTATGTAATCCGCCATATTCGCTGATGCAATCGCTTTCCATGCTTCTTCAATTAATATTAATTTCCTGATACCCTTTAATTTACGCATCTTATTAATGAACACTTCCATGATGATAATCGTAGTAATCGGGAACAGGATTTTATGGTCTTTGATATTATCCAACTCAAAGACAATGAAGCGTTTATGCAACAAATCAAGCTCTTTGTCGGAGTTCAGCAGGTAGTCGTATTCGCCCCCTTTGTAGTAAGGTTCTAATACATTCAGGAAGTTGTCTATATCGAAATCCTTTTCCCGGACGTTCTTTTCTTGCAGGTGCGCCCGGTAGTCATTTTTCACATATTCATAGAATGTATTGAAGCAGGGAGTAACCGAACTATCCTTAGTAATCAGTTCGATATAGGAACTTACGGCGTTTGACAAAGCCACTTCTTCCGCCCGTGTGGGTGCTTCATCGTCCCTTTTCCACAGGGTCAGGATAAGCGTTTTGATACTCTCTTTCTTTTCAATATCGAATACCCCATCTTCCACATAGAAAGGATTAAACGCTATCGGGTTTTCAGTGGTATAGGTAAAGTAAATCCCATCTTCCCCGTGCGTTTTCCGGTTTATCATTTCACACAATCCTAAGTAACTGTTTCCGGTATCAACCAGCAGGACGTGCGCATTTTGTTCGTAATACTGGCGCACCATGTGGTTGGTAAAAAATGACTTGCCGCTACCACTCGGCCCAAGTATGAACTTGTTGCGATTGGTAATGATACCTTTTTTCATGGGTAAGTCTGAAATATCAATGTGCAACGGCTTTCCCGTGACCCTATCCACCATCTTGATACCAAAGGGAGAAAGCGAACTTTTGTAGTTCGTTTCTTCGGTGAATAGGCAAAGAGCCTGTTCAATAAAGGTGTAGAAACTTTCTTCCGCCGGGAAGTCCGCCTGATTGCCGGGTATGCCCGCCCAAAACAGGGTCGGCGTGTCGGTGGTGTTGTGGCGTGGCTTGCACTCCATAAGTGCGAGCTGTGACCCCACATCATTTTTAATGTGTTTGAGTTCGTCCCGGTCGTCACTCCATGCCATGATATTACAATGGCATCGCACGGAGATAAGCCCCTGTGAATGTGCTTCGTTCAAATATTCCTCTATCCAAGACTTGTTAATCTGATTGGCACGGCTGTATTTGGAAAGGGAGTGCATATTGCGAGCCATCTTTTCAAACTGTTTCAGGTTCTCCGTATGGTCGTCAATGAAGATATACTGGTTATAGATATGGTTACAGGAGAGCAACACGCCCACCGGAGAAGCAAAAGATAATCTGCAATCGCTCCGGTCGGTGGATAGCTTTTCATAGCGGGTATCAGTTCCCACCTTGCCCGGCATATCTTCCGCATCCGAAAGGGTATGCAGGCAAAGGATATTGTCGCCAATCTTCATTTCGTCAGCACCCAGTGAAATATCTTTCAGTGTGGTGGTGTCGGTCTGTGAGAGTGAAAAGTATTTCTCCACGATACCCGCCGTTTTCCTTGTTCCGGTTATCTCGTCCGAGTTCAGGCGGGTAAGGGTAATGAAACCGCTATCGTTCATAATGCTTTCAAACTGCCCCACCGCTTCGAGGAACTTTGTAACCGTTTCCCTGTCCCTTATCTCTTTGGGGACAAGGAAGCCCCGGCAAAGGGTGGAGAAATTACTCTGCATCCGGCTGCGTTCCTTTGTTGTTTTCGTCAGGAACAAATAGCAGGTATGGTTTAAGAACGGTCGTTCATTGAAATGCCGTTCAAAGGAACGGGAAAGGAAACTCAAATCATCCTTTTGGATGTCAGGCGCATAGTTTTCTTTGATGAACCAGTCCTGTTTGTGTACGATGCTGTAATCGGGCAGCACCTTTACCGCCTTGTTCCAAGCGGAATGTATCGCTTCGTATTCGGCTGCCGTGACGGTGAACAGTTCGGGCAGTTCCACCCGGAACGCCACCGTTATGTCGGCATCTTTGGAAACGATGCACCCGTTTTCCACCGTGAACAGTGGAAACTTGTTTTCCAGCGTGGTAGCTTTTAATATATTTCTCATTTCGATGCTTGTTTTAAATGGAATAATCGGGATATGGCTTTTCGGTTGATGATATGGAAAGGGTGGCTTTTGCGTGCGGACAATTTCATTAACCCGTGCGTCCCGTACTTTTCGTTTAACCGGAATGTGAGCCATACCAGCAGCGTTGCCGAAGTAACGCCGAAGATGATGCACACCCACTGGTTGATACCCACCATGTACATGATGATGAAAAGCACGAACAGGGCTAACAGCCCGCCCGCAAAAATGAAAAGATATTGACTTTTCAACCCCCGAAACTCAACTGGCTTACCTATTCCCCTGTTAATCGGATAGTCTGCCATAGTCCATTTCTTTTAGAGGAAGAATGAACGTAGGATGGTGGCAGCGACAATCAGGAAGATACAAGCACCGAACCACGAAGCCGCCGTTTTACTGGTATCAGGGTCGCCCGAAGAAAATTTTCCATACACTTTTACGCCGCCAATCAATCCGACAACCGCACCAATAGCGTAAATTAATTTTGTCGCCGGGTCGAAATAACTGGTTACCATGTTGGTAGCTTCTGTAATACCCGCCATGCCGTTACCCTGTGCAAAAGCGGAGGATGCAGCCCAAAGAACGGCTGCCGAAAAGAGAACTTTCTTTTTCATTATAAATACATTGATTTTTAAATTGCCGGACGGTTGGATAGTCCGCCCGGCGGAGTGATTAATAATTGAATTTTTGTGGTTGCGGGGAGTGTTCCCCGTGTTCGAAAAGGTTTGCTTTTTAACCGTAATCTCTTTGTTTCATCATCTTACTTATTTAAAGTTTACCATTAAAGAAAATCGTTCATGTCAAAGGCTGCCATTTCATCATTTCCGGCAGCCGGAACAGTGGCGGGTACGGGTATCTCATGCTTTTGTAAAAGTTCCGCTACCCGTGACCTGCCCCCGTTAATCTGTTCCACCAGTGAATGAAACAGGTTTGTTTCCGTCCGGCAGATGGTCTGAACGGCTTGCCGTTCCTCTCTTTCGGTCGCTTGTTCCACCTGAATGACTTGTACCATTTGCACCAGTTCCCCCAGCGTGATACCCTGTGCCATTTCCGGCTCACTGTCCCCCATGTAACAGGCGATTTCTTCCGCTTCGATTTCATCCGCCGAAACGTCCGTTTCTTCCGCATCTTCCGTTTCAAATTCCATTTCAAATTCGGTTTCAATCGCTTGCGCAGCAGGTGTTTCAGTTACCGTTTCATCGCTTTGCGGGACAAATATAGAAGCATTATCAACCCCTTTTGAAAGGTGTCCTAAGATGTCCCCGTTTGTCCTCATTTGTCCCATCCGGTAACGACTTGCACCTACAAGAGAATCACCGTTTCCTGTTTTCACAGTCGGTTTGCTTTCCGGTTGTTCCGGCTGCTTTTTCCTACCCCTAAACCATGTTCCCAAGCTATCCCGGTATCGCCATAAAAAGATGGCATAATACAGGAGTGTTCCGATAATAAACCATTTCAACATATCAGAACGGCTTTTCAAATTTGCTTTCGTACAGTTCGTTTATCTCGTCCTGAAACTGGTCGAAATGCCGGAGCAGGATATTTTCTACATAGCTGCTGACGGTTGCCTTGCATCCGCCAATAACGGTTACTATCTTCATCAGCTTTTCGTGTGTGGTACGGCTGACATATAACGGTTGTCGGTCGGTCAAGTCCACCCGCATGAAATAGGTTTCCCGGTAATCGCCCGGAGCGTTCTTTTTCCGGCGGGCAGGTTCTTTCACGGTCTTTTCTTCCCTTGCCGTTTCCTGCTTGTCTGTTTTATCATCCGGTTTATCCGGTGTTTCTATTTCCGTTTCCATTGCCGCCGACGGCGTTTCCTGTTTCTTCACGGGCAAGCCCTGTGAAATAATCTCTTTCATAAAATCCTCGTCAATTTGCGGTTTCCCGCCGCTTTGCTTTGCCATATCGTTACAGTTTTATAAGGTATGCGATTTCGGTTATCAGTTCTTCTATGTTACTGCCTTTTACCAGCCGTTTGTCCGCCGGGAACAGCGTAGAACGGAACACGGTTTTACGCTGTGCGTCCAGTTCCTTTTTAAACCTTTTGGTGTCCGGGATAAATACTTTCATAAGGGGTAATTCCAGTTCCCCGATGGTCTGTTCATACAGGGTGTACAGGTCTGTTTTTTCCCGCCCATCTACCATGTTCCAAAACAGGTGCAGCCCTTTCAGTCGGCACGCTTCATTCTTTACCAGCAGTTTGTTGATAGCTACCGCAAAGGAAAGGCTGCTTTCCAATACCACCCGGTCGGCGGCTATGGGAGTGAAAATGTAGTCCACCCCTGAAAGCGAATTGATAACACCCTCACTGTTCACCGTTCCGGGCAGGTCGAAAAAGACCACATCATAATCCGACCCGGCAGACGCAAGAAATTCATCCGCCGTTTTTATCGCTTCGTCCGGTGAACTGCAAAGCACCGGGTACGCTTTCTTTCCCAGTGTCTTGAACTGGTGAAAGGCAAGCTGTTTGTAATACTCATCCCCGTTCACCTGTTCGGCATCCCGTTTGCGCATGGCACTGATACTGTGCTGCGGGTAGTCGCAATCCACGACTGCCACGTTATAGCCTTTCAGGTAATACAGGTAACTTGCCACCAAGACGGTGAACGTTGTTTTGCCGACCCCGCCCTTTTGGGTGGAGAAAGCCACATACAAGGTTTCTTTCTTCATTGTAATAATTTTTTTGTGATACATCTTAATTTCATTCCATCCGTACAGATTGACGGATGGTTTTCTTTTGTTCCATGTTGAAAGTCCGAAAGAGAGAATGACTTCTTTTTTTCTTTCCTTGTTTCTTGCTACCTTTCTACAAAGACTGCCTGTTTTCTTCCTTGCTTCTTTGTTTTCAATCATTCCACAAAGACAGCTTGCTTTCCCGATTGAATGACTGTTTCCTTTCAATCATTCCATCCGGTTTGTTTTCTTGCTTTCTTGAAATATTGCAATCTTGAAATCTTGTTTTCAAGTTTTCAAAACCGCTTTCTTTCCGTCCGCTTTCCGTTCTATATTTCCATCTATCCATATTGCTATCTTTCTTAAATCCGGGACAAATAAACATAGAAAAACAACCCCTTTCGAGATGTGTCCTCAAATGTCCCCGTTTGTCCTCATTTGTCCTATAACCCGCTATTTCACAGCATTTTTAATACCCGTTACTTTGCAACCGAAAGGTATCGGTCAGGCTAACCAAGCCCCCGCCGCCGGGAGCGTTCCAATATCCGCTAACTCCAATCCGTCCGTAGGCGGATTTTTATTTGCACTGGCAAATAGCAAGGTGTGTTCTAAGCAGCTTGAAATTCTTTCAGCAGCTTTGAACGCCTTGCCCGGACGAAGCCGGGATAGGGTCACTCCGAAGTCGTAACCCTTTAAAGAAAGAAGCATGAAACAGAAAAATGAAAATGCGCCCCGTCCGGGTGGCGCAGGACGAAAGCCCAAAGCAGACCCGGCAGTGTTCCGGTACTCTATCAGCTTCAATGCGATAGACCACGCCCGCTTTTTGGCATTGTTCGACCAGTCGGGTATGCGCACCAAAGCGCATTTTATCACCGCCCGCATCTTTGGCGAACCGTTCAAAGTGATTAAAATCGACAAGGCGGCGGTAGAATATTATACCCGGCTGACCGCTTTATATTCCCAGTACAGGGGTATCGCCGTGAATTATAATCAGGTGGTAAAGGCTCTCAATACCAATTTTTCAGAGAAGAAAGCACTCGCATTTCTCTATAAACTGGAAAAGGCAACGATGGAACTTGCCGACCTGAACCGCCAAATTATTGAACTGACCCGTGAATTTGAAACAAGATGGTTGCAAAGATAAGCGTAGGCAGTTCCCTGTTCGGTGCGCTTTCCTACAACCAAAATAAGGTGGATGAAGAGCAGGGAAAAGTACTTTTAAGTAACCGTATGTTCGAGAGCGAGGACGGAAATTTCAGCATCAGGCGATGTATGGAATGTTTCGATATGCACCTGCCCGCAGACCTGAAAACGGAAAAACCGATTATCCATATCTCCCTGAACCCGCACCCGGACGATGTGCTTTCCGACAACCAGCTTGCGGATATTGCCAAAGAGTATATGGATAAGTTGGGGTACGGCAATCAGCCGTACATGGTTTACAAGCACGAAGATATAGCAAGGCATCATATACATATCGTCTCCATCCGGGTGGATGATACGGGCAAAAAGATAAACGACAAGTTCGAGCATATCCGCAGCAAACAAATCACCCGTGAACTGGAACAGAAGTACGGGCTGCATCCGGCAGAGAAGAAACAGGCAGCCGACCGCCCCGAACTTAAAAAGGTGGACTACCGGGCAGGGGACGTAAAGCACCAGTTATCCAATACGGTGAAAGCCCTTGCCAGCAGCTACCGTTTCCAAAGTTTCACGGAATACAAAGCGTTGCTATCTATATATAATGTACAGGCAGAAGAAGTGAAAGGGGAAGTGAACGGCAAACCCTATAACGGCATTGTCTATTCGGCAACCAATGACAAGGGAGAAAAGCAGGGAAACCCGTTCAAATCTTCCTCTTTGGGTAAGTCGGTAGGTTACGAAGCCATCCAGCGACACATCAAGAAATCCACAAAGGACATTCAGGACAAGAACCTGAAAGAGCGTACCCGCCGGACGGTCGCCGCAGTGATACAATCCGCCCATAATCGTAAGGAACTGGAACAAGAACTGAAAAGGAAAGGTATAGACGTTCTTTTCCGGCAGAACGATACAGGCAGGATATACGGTGTAACATTCATCGACCACGAAAACCGTACCGTCCTGAACGGTTCACGGTTGGGAAAGGACTTTTCCGCCAATGTGTTCAACGACCTGTTTTCCGGCTCCCGTACTTTGTCGGGAAACAGCAAACAGGAAACGCAGGAACAAAAACCGGAATATAACCCGACCGGACATCTTGAAAATACAGGAAAAGCCATTGCGGGACTGTTCAGCCTTTTATCCGGTGGGAATGATACGCCACCTGATAACAGCCAAGTTCCACCACCCAAGAAGAAAAAGAAGAAGAAACAAAGACGTATTTAATAAATATAAAAATTTCAATTATGCAGAATGAAGATGATTTAAGAGGACTTGCAAAGGTCATGGACTTTATGCGGGCAATCAGTATTTTATTTGTAGTGATAAACATTTACTGGTTTTGTTACCAGTCGTTCCGGGAGTGGGGTATCAATATCGGGGTAATCGATAAAATCCTGCTGAACTTCCAGCGTACCGCCGGGTTGTTCTCCAATATCCTGTACACCAAACTTTTTTCGGTGGTGTTCCTTGCGCTTTCCTGTTTGGGTACAAAGGGAGTGAAAGAGGAAAAAATCACATGGAACAAGATTTATGTATTCCTGACAATCGGTTTTATCCTGTTTTTCCTGAATTGGTGGCTGTTGGTTCTGCCGTTGCCACTGGCGGCAAACACGGCATTGTATATCTTTACCATGACAGCCGGGTATCTTTCGCTACTTGCTGCCGGAATATGGATTTCCCGCCTGTTGAAAAACAACCTGATGGATGATGTGTTTAATTTGGAAAATGAAAGTTTCGCACAGGAAACACGCCTGATAGAAAACGAATATTCCATTAACTTGCCGACCCGTTTCTACTATAAAAAGAAGTGGAACGATGGGTGGATAAACGTTGTAAACCCGTTCAGGGCAAGCATGGTTTTAGGCACACCCGGTTCGGGAAAATCGTATGCGATAGTCAATAATTACATAAAACAGCAAATCGAAAAAGGCTTTGCTGTTTATATTTATGACTATAAATTTCCTGACCTTTCGGAGATAGCTTACAATCACTTAATCAGTCATTTAGACGGGTATAAGGTGAAGCCTAAATTCTATATGATTAACTTTGATGACCCACGTAAAAGTCACCGATGCAACCCGATAAATCCGGCGTTTATGACGGACATATCGGACGCATACGAAGCCAGCTATACCATCATGTTAAACCTTAATCGCAGTTGGATAACCAAACAGGGGGACTTCTTTGTGGAAAGCCCGATTATCCTGCTGGCTTCTATCATTTGGTTTTTGAAAATATATCAGGGTGGTAAGTATTGTACATTCCCGCACGCTATCGAGTTCCTGAACAAGAAATATGCTGATACATTCACTATTTTAACGAGTTATCCCGAACTGGAAAACTACCTTTCACCATTTATGGACGCATGGGAATCGAATGCGCAAGACCAGTTACAGGGGCAGCTTGCAAGTGCTAAAATCCCGCTTTCCCGTATGATAAGCCCGGCTTTATATTGGGTAATGACAGGTGATGATTTTTCATTGGATATAAACAACCCGGAAGAACCTAAGATATTGGTAGTAGGCAACAATCCCGACCGTCAAAATATCTATTCCTGTGCTTTGGGATTGTATAATTCCCGTATCGTGAAGCTGATAAACAAGAAGCACCAACTGAAAAGTTCCGTAATCATTGACGAATTACCGACCATCTATTTTCGGGGACTGGATAACCTGATAGCAACGGCACGAAGCA
>OGON01001956.1_pt1 | contig 13349 bp, 15 predicted proteins | sample 1552671 | NCBI WGS metagenome assembly OGON01 (sample SAMEA2580136, study PRJEB22360) | human gut metagenome | biome: human gut; feature: human-associated habitat; material: faeces | place: Denmark | collected 2008/2010 | reverse complement strand
TCTTGATGCATTAGATCACCTCTAAAAAAGCCTTCCGCATGACAAACATACAAAAGGCCGCTTATATTTGAATTGATTACAGATAGGATTGCAGAACATGCAAAACGGCATCATGATTATTGTCTTCATCAGCCGTAAAATCAGCCGCCAGTTTGACGGTTTTGCTGGCATTCTGCATTGCCCAGCCGACTCTGGCCATTTTAAGCATGGTGACGTCATTGCCGCCATCACCAAACGCCACCAGATCATCAGCCGTCAGCTGCCATTGAGCAAGCATCTTTTGCAGCGCCTGGGCCTTATCAACGCCAGGAATCGTTAAATCAACTGAGCCATTGCCACTTGGCGTAATCTTTAACCGCTTGCCAAACCGGCTGCGCAAGGCCTGCAGCTGTTCTTTCAGTTTGTCTGGCTCAACGACAAACGATATTTGATAGAAACGATCGGTGGGCAGCTGCTTGAAATCATCTATCAAAACATGATTGGGAAAATAGAACTGTAGTCGCTTTAACTGCGATGCTGAAACATTTGGCGAGATATAGCCGTGCTGATGACCAGAAAGTGACGGTACCAGGTCCATTTTGTCGACCATAAACGGAATCAGTTCGCTAACTACCGTGGGATCCATGGTCTGCACCGCCAGCTCCGTATCATGATCAATAATATGCGCGCCGTTCTCGCTAATAAAGGTCAGCTGCTCATGACGAGTTGGAAAGTATTTCAATAGACACTCATACTGATCACCGCTGGCCACGACGACATGCACATCTTGCGCCAACAATCGATCCAACAGCTGGCTGAACAATTCGCGATCAAACGTCTTATCATCGCGCAGAAACGTGCCATCCATGTCAAAAGCGACCACTTTAAAAGGAAATGCCATTTTCTTCTCCTTTAAATTATCGTTTATGACAATTATGACACAGAAAAGCTACTTATCCAAATGAGCCGTATCAAAAAGATAGCCAAAGCCGCGCGCAGTCTTGATCCATTCTGGATTGTGCGGATCTTTTTCTATTTTATCGCGCAGATGGCTAATATGGATGTCAACCATGCGGGAAGTACCTAAAATATCATAGTTCCAAACGCCATTCAACAATTGTTCACGGCTGATAACCTGATTGCGATTGTCATATAGGTATTTTAGCAGCTTAAACTCTTTAGGCGTTAAAATCACCTTTTGATCATTCACATAGGCACAGCGATGATTAAAATCAAGCCTTAAATTGCCAATCGTTACGTCATCACGTTGCGGTCGCCGCGGCTTATCGGCTGTCGACTGTTCCACGTTTAACTGATCATAAACCCATAAGCGCTGTCTGATCAGCGGCACCAACAGCTCAGCATCATTAAGCGATCTTGGCAGGCAGTCATCGGCATGAAAACGAAACAGCTTGCGACGAACCTTAGGCTTAAATGCTTCACCCATAATAATAATCGGACCATTCATCATCTGACGCATGACGTCCAGCGTTGCTAAAATCGTGTCCAAAGGCGTAGCGGCAAAATCCCATAGAATACCACCGTATGGGTGTTTTTTTATTTTAGCAACCCCTTCCACCGCAGTCGTTGTTTGGTGCAGCAGCCAACCCTCATCCGCAAACGCGGCGGCAATTGCTCCGTATAAAGCCATATCTTTGCTAATGAGCAGAAAGTGTCGCTGCTCCATGATTCTCCATCCCCTTTCCTCTTCCAAGTCTAATTAAAACGCAATGTTTACAAAATTTCGATAAATTCCGATGATTTTACGCTATATTTACACATTTTTTACATTAGACAAGTATAGTAGTCAAAGAAAAAAGCCCCATAAAGGAGAGAGATCATATGAACGAGATTTTTAACGATGAGCTAAAAAAACTGCGTGGCCGTTTTGTGGAAATGGGGATCAACACCTCCGAACAGATTTATAAGGCAACCAAGGCGTTCATTGATCGCGATGTGGCACTAGCCAAAGAGGTCGGCGAAAACGACCGATTGATCAATGATGGCGAAACCTACCTGGAAAAGCACGCCTTTAAGCTGATGAACATTCAAAAGCCAAAAGAAAACGAGTTTCGTTCAATCATGAGCATCCTAAAAGCCAGCTCAGATCTGGAACGAATGGCTGATCACGCCTCTCATATAGCTAGAGACGCCATCCGTATTAAAGGTATGGACCAACACTGGCCAGACATCGAAAACGACATCTCCGAAATGGCCGAAACCGTGCGTCATATGTTGGAAAAGGCTCTCGATGCCTATGTCTACACTGACGAACAGACCGCCTATTCCGTTGCCAATATGGATCTGGAAGTCGACAAGCAGTACGTTCAGGTACATGAAAAAATCATCAATCAGATGCATAATCATCCTGAACTGATCAAAGACGGCAGCCACTACATCACCGTTATTCATTTACTGGAACGGATTGGCGATCACATCGTCAACCTGGTTGAATGGGTAATCTATGCCGGCACCGGTAAGATTACCGAGCTCAATCCCGGTAAGGCTGATCCGGAACTGGTCAATCGCGAGCTACAAAAACAAGCCGAAGAACAAGAAAAAAAGCAATCACAAAATTAAGCTGCTGACCGCAAAGAGACTTAAAATCAGCTCAATCGCTCAGCTGCTTTGTAATAATAGTAATGCCTCAGTGCAATCGCTGACTGGCAGTTCAACCGCTGGAAATCGGCAGCAAGTTGATTTTCGGCGTTTTTTCTTACGGTCTTTTTACCTCTTTACTGTTCATTAATTTTTGAGATTACGACAATATGTTATTATAATCATACCTAATTCGATTATTCGATTAATCGCATGAAGAGAGAGGGATTGCTATGCTTTATAATGCTGCGCTGGTTTTAGAAGGTGGGGCTTTTCGCGGTCAATATACGGCCGGCGTTTTGGACTGTCTGCTCAAGCACCACATTGAGTTTAAAAGCGTGATTGGCGTTTCGGCAGGTGCTTTATGCGGCGCCTGCTACGTTGCCAAACAATATAACTATGTCAACCATGTCAACACCAGCTACCGCCACGATTCCGACTACGTTTCACTTAAGCGTGGTCTGCGTCATGAGGATATTTTGAACCTTGACTTTTTGTTTGACGATCACGGCTGGGACTGGCATCAATTTGATCATGCTGCCTATGAGCGCTCAGCATCTAATTTTACGGCGGTTGCTACTTCAATCGAAACTGGTAAGCGCATTGATTTTGTCAACTATCGCGGCGATGGATTGGTAACTGCCCTGAAGGCATCTTGTTCCATGCCGTTTTTGGTTGAGCCCCAGCAGACTGATCAAGGCCCATGTCTTGATGGTGGGATTGCTGATTCGATTCCAACCTATCTTGCCAAAGAGCAAGGCTTTGACAAGATTGTCGTTGTTAGAACCCGTGAGGCATCCTATCGTAAAAAGCCTTCCAGTTCCCTGGTCAAGGCACTTTATCATCGGCAGTACAAAGATTACCCTATTTTTGCCGAAGAAGGCATCAATCGGCCTGAAGTATACAATCAGCGTTGCGATGAGATCGATGCCGCATTTGAAAATCACGAGCTTTACTGCATTACACCACAAAAGCCGGTCAAGGTCGGTCGCTTTGAAAATAATGTCAAAAAGCTGGCTGGCTTCCATGACGAGGGCATGATCGAAATGGAACAGCAATTGCCTGATTTGCTGAACTATTTGGCCGACTGATATATCTTAATCAGCTTTGCATAGACAAAATGAATTTCTAAATTATGAAAGTCGCTGATCAGGCGGCTTTTTTATGTCTTCATAATTGATTGGTGGCGTTGTTTTTAAAGTAAATTTTAACAAATATCTATGATCCAAGTATCCAACAAACGGACTGAGATTCGCATTTGATAATGATCTTCATCATCAACCTGATTTTTCGTACCATAATCTTAAGAATTTTGTTGAGTCTCACTTTTGGCAACTATAGTAAAATAGATTGGTATTATCTAACTAAGGGGTTAACAAGATGAACTTTTCATTTGAAAAGCGTGATCATCGCATGCTGTATCTCAAATACACGCTGATGTTTGTTCTGATCGCGCTGTGCATGTTCGGCAGCTATGCGATTACCGGACATACATTAATCTGGAATAAGGATGCCCTCAACCAACACGTTCCGTTGCTCGGTGAATACCGAAAAATCGTGCTGGGCTGGCTCCATCATCCAACGCGCTCGCTAAATTGGTGGTCGTGGAACATGGGGCTGGGTACCGATACCTTCCAGGTTTTTTCGTATTATACGATTGGCGACGTGTTTGCCTATCTAGCCTTATTGTTTCCGGCTGCTAAACTGACGCTGGCCTATCAAGTTATCACCGTTGTCAGAACATATTTTGTTGGACTAACGTTTTGCTGGTTTGCTGGCCACTTTTCTTTTCGGGATCACGTCATCTTAGGCGGCACCGTGGTCTACATGGTCAATTCATACTTACTCTATGCCAGCATCGCGCAGCCGTTTTTTATGACAACGTTTATTCTGTTCCCGATTTTAGTCGTTGAACTTGAACGTGTTTTACAAGGCGGCTCGGCTTGGCCATTAGCGCTTGCCTTTTGGTGGATGCTGGTCAACAACTATTACCTGGCTTATGTGTTGGGGATTGGGACCTTTATCTATCTGGTGCTGCGTGTGGCTACAAATTACCGGCGGACGCTAAACTATGGCAAAACGCTGGCTAAGCTGGCTTTTGCCACAATCACCAGTATTTTGTGTGCAGCTTGTTTGTTGGTACCTGAGATTATGGCCGTCATGAACTCTACGCGAGCCGGGGCTGAATTTGCCAATGGGCTGAAGCATTATCCACTCTACTACTATTTGTTTTTGCCCAAGCAATTGATCAATGGTGACCAGTGGACGTTTATGTTCTGGTCGGCACTGGGACTGGTCAGCATCGCTTTTATCGCCATCGTTTATCTTTACACGCGGGCGCGCCAGTTTCCACTGTTGTCGATCAGTCTGGCAATGGCATTGGTTATGCTGCTGATTCCGGCAGTTGGGGCATTTTTCAATGGTATGATGGCCGCATCAAACCGCTGGACGCTTTTGATCTATTTACCAATTGCAATGTCGGTCTGCCTGCTTTTACAAAATGCTACGCAGCTTGATCGGCACACGCTTTGGATCTTAACGGGGGCGACTGGAATCTACTTGATTATTTTGATCGTCACCTATGCCTTTCAAAACGATACGACCATGTTCATGCCAATCATCTTTTTGATCATGTCACTTTTGATGATCTGGATCATGAATCTGCATGGCACGCCGCATCCCGATCGCTGGCTGGTTGCGATCATTCTCGCCAATGCCGCCTGCAACGCTTTGTACGTCGGCACGCCATACAACGGTAATTTTGCCAACAGTACGCTGGTGCGCGGCCAATATCAGTCAATTGCCAAGAATCGCTATGGCGGATTGGAACAAGGCTTAAACGATGGCTCGTTCTTTCGGGTCTCAACGATTTCTGGCAATCAGATCACTACTGGCGGTCTGTTGGACAATGATCTGACTTCTGGTATGCATAACATCGATTCGTACTATTCGCTGCAAAATAAATACCTGGGTCAATTCAGCACCTCGCTGCAAAATACCCAATATGAAGCCAACGTACCATTGCGCCAGGTTGATGATCGAACCGTTTTAAACAACTTCTTAGGCGTCAAGTATCTGTTCGTGCAGAGCAACAGCAGCAATGCCAACAAGATTCCGGGCGGCTACTTCTTAAGTGCCACTACCGAACCCAAGATCAACTATGACGTGGGTCAGCCAAGCAATCCAACCGATAAGACGCAGCTGATCCCAACGACGACCAACCGTTACCAGACCAATAACGCGTTCCCACTGCTCTATTGGCAAGATTCCTACATCAGCAAAAAAGCCTACCAAAAGCTTTCGCCAACTGCTAAGGAACGCGCCCTGGCCAGCGGGGTTACGGTCAGCTCTAAAAATACCAACGCCACTAGTGGTATGAAGTCGGCCAACTTAAAGGGCAACGTCATTACGCTGAAGTCACAGTTGGTTTCCAACCGATTGAACAAGATCAAGTCATCTGGGCTTAAATATACCGACAGTCTGGAAACCTACCAACTGCAGCTGCCTCAGTTGGCAAGCAAGGCCTTCAAAAAGAAGCTCAAAAACAGCGAACTGCATGTTGAATTTGCTTCCATTAAGTATCAGCCATTTTCAATGAAACAGCAGATTGCCTATGAGCAAAAGCATGCTGAGCAGCAGTCCACCAATCCTGGCGATATCGTCAACTATCGATTTAACCAGTACAAATTCTGGCGCTACCACATTTTAAACGGCTCCCCAGATATGAGCTATGCGATTAAGATCTCCAGTCGTCTGGGTACGGAGGCCTTAGAACAGCCTAAGCAAAGCAAGCTGTCGTTTTTCAAGCTGGTTAAAAACGGTACGATGAACATTGGCTATTTTGCTAAGGGCATGCCATCTTCTTTAACCCTCAAGCCTTCTAAGCTGGGGATCTATCAGTGGCAGTATCAAGTAGTTGCCGAAAAACTGGGAACCAAATACAATCAAGAAGTGCATCAGATTCAAAAACATGCGCTTAAAAACATCAAATTCAAGCGCAATCAGGTTTCTGGTACCATCAAGACTTCTCGCGTAGGTATTTTGACTTCTTCGATTCCATACTCAACTGGTTGGACGGCGACTGTTGACGGCAAAAAAGCCACTCTACTGAGAACCAATCAAGCATTTGTTGGTCTGCGCCTGTCTGCGGGAACTCATCGCGTTGTCCTGCACTACCACGTACCAGGTTTGGCACTGGGCTGCAAGATTAGTCTGCTGGGTCTGATCTGGACGCTTTTGGCTGCAGTTGCCAGTTGGCTGATCAAACGTCACGGTGCCAACAAAGCTTCAGCATAACGGTTTGATCAACATGTCTAAAACTACCAATAGCGCTATACCAGGCTTCAAAGCTTGATATAGCGCTATTTTAGTTATCAATCAGTTTCAGTTAAACAGACTGCCTCTACATGCATGGGGAATACTTTATGATCCTGATAACGAAGATTTGAGAATAATTATTGTTAAAAGCGGTAAGGGACGCGATTTAGATGTAATTAACATTAACTCAGCAGAAAAAGAAGTTCTGTTTGCAAGAGGTACTGCTTTTAAAGTAATAGGGTATGGTATGCTTAAAAATAGAACTCCATATATCAAGGTGGTAGAAGATGAGTAGTAAAAAACAATTTACCGATAGCAGATGGACTGATCACCCTACATTAAATCAACTGAAAAACAATTTATCTTCGATTGAGAAACAAAAAATTTCTAAATCTGAAGAAAAAAACGAAAGAAATTTTTGGATTCATTATATAAATGGGCTAATGATAAGAATTAAAGTTTAGGGATCACCCCCACATACATGGGGAATACAAACCATGAAAATTGAAGACGCAAAATTTTTAATTAGGCGTATGAAAAATATTTCGGAAAGAAACTATGTGATGGATTACAATTATGATTTAGTGGGAATTTTAAGCGGTCATGATATTATTAGACAAAATGCAACGATTAACATTCTAAATCCAGAGGTGATTGAATGGCTAAACAGTTCAAAATAAGCTCAGTTGATTATGAGTTCTGCGCTAATGTTTTATTATCTGACTATTCGCAAAGTGAAGGTGTTGCTATTGGTGAGTTTATGTCAGATTGGACTGATTTTGCATTGGGTTATGATAAAAAACACCAAACTAAAGGATTTAACCCTGACGATGCATATTGTTATGTAGATTCAATCGATGAATTGATACCGCCAAAGCTCACCTTCGATGATAGACAAAGATTTATTAGGAAACTTAAAAAGAATTTGGTTCAGTTATAGGCAACTGAAAGAATAAAGCGAAGTTGGTGATGATTATGAGCAACAACGATTTCTTTACGGTAGCTTACAAGATTTTAAGTTATCTAAAATTCTGTTATGAAAATGGGCAAACGCCAGACCCTAATGTATTAAACGCTGATACGTTCAACGTTAGTAAAGCACAGTTTGGCAACACTCTTGAAATGCTTGCTGATCACGGATACATTAGCGGTATTCAATTTCATAATACTAAGATGGGTAAAACGTATTCGTCATTGTTGAATTTAAAAATCACCATTGAAGGGCTTCAATATTTGGCTGAAAATTCAATGATGAAAAAAGCTTATCGAATTTTCAAAGAAGTTAAAGACTGGTTGCCGTTATTGTAAAGGTTTAGCCGAGCGCTAGGCCTTTTTTGACTTACTTGCAAGCCCAAAATCACCCCACCCACATACATGGGGAATACCACCGCTAGGGCTATTTTTATTTTGATGTCTTATTCGATTACAATATTATTTATTTTTTTCGATTTTTATTTTGTTTTTTCTGCAGCATCAAAGCACGTTCACCCACTTTAGCAACAAATTCATCAATCTTTTTCTGTTCTTCAATGCCTACTTTTCGTTTCGGAATTCCTTTGTTAATCTGACTCGCGAGAGGCGTATCATCAAATCTGCGTTTCCAATAACTACTTCTCAACTTCTATCACCTCGATTGTAGGTGTACCATCATCGCCATAATAATATTTTATAACTTTGAATTTAGTATTTCTAGGAAACAAGATTTCTGTTTCATCTGCTCTTACAGAAGAAATATCACGACCTGTTTTACTTTTCAGAATAACAATTCTAAATACATCATCAGGATCGTAAATTTTTCTTCCCGTAGATATAAAAGCGGGGTCTTGATAATAACCACTGTCAAGGATCACCCCCACATACATGGGGAATACGATACCGTCTGCAATCGCAGATCTTACGCAAGAGGATCACCCCCACATACATGGGGAATACAAAAAATAGCGTGATTATTAGAGCCACAAGGGAGGATCACCCCCACATACATGGGGAATACGGAACGCAACCACTGCCACAAGCTCCACAGGGAGGATCACCCCCACATACATGGGGAATACCCCAATGTTCCTGACGGCTTGCCATAATCATGAGGATCACCCCCACATACATGGGGAATACCTGTTCAGCCAGCGTCCAGAGTTGACGCGATTGGGATCACCCCCACATACATGGGGAATACTAAAAAATAAACCACCGATCGTGGCAGGAAACAGGATCACCCCCACATACATGGGGAATACCGGGTGGTGATGACTTTTGATGCGCAAATGGGAGGATCACCCCCACATACATGGGGAATACGTCGTTCACTTCCGCCATTGCATCGCTTAATGAGGATCACCCCCACATACATGGGGAATACCCGTCTGGATTCGCACGTACTCGCTCGGGTCAAGGATCACCCCCACATACATGGGGAATACCGATTAAATTGGGTGTTAATACGCCAGACACGAGGATCACCCCCACATACATGGGGAATACGATCACAGACACGATTCTGTGGTCGACTTTTCAGGATCACCCCCACATACATGGGGAATACTAGATTGGTTTTACTTTGTATAACAGTTATTAAGGATCACCCCCACATACATGGGGAATACTGCGTCAAAACTGCTCAAAGTTGATGCTGCCAAGGATCACCCCCACATACATGGGGAATACAATCCGGAATGATTTTATATAAAGGTCGCAAAAGGATCACCCCCACATACATGGGGAATACCGCCAGCAAGCAGCGGCAATTGGTCCGAAATAAGGATCACCCCCACATACATGGGGAATACTAAGCTAGACTACAATTCTGACTATCGAATTGAGGATCACCCCCACATACATGGGGAATACCCAGTTCCCTGAAGTTCAGATCGAAAACGGTCAGGATCACCCCCACATACATGGGGAATACTCTTTCGAGTAGATTTCCTTTAACTGCATTTCGGGATCACCCCCACATACATGGGGAATACCATACGATAGTTATTCCAAGCCGTTTGATCATAGGATCACCCCCACATACATGGGGAATACGGACTACTACAATGCCCACCATGGACATCTCTAGGATCACCCCCACATACATGGGGAATACTGATAGCGGCGAAGATAGATAAACATGGTATGGGGATCACCCCCACATACATGGGGAATACAACCAGCTGCAGCCGCAATTTGTCGTCAACAAAGGATCACCCCCACATACATGGGGAATACCGTCGTTCGCCATAAGAATTTCGAAACCAGATAGGATCACCCCCACATACATGGGGAATACAATCGCCGGGATTCTGGCTCAAGACAACCAAAAGGATCACCCCCACATACATGGGGAATACCAAAAACGCGGGCAAACTCTTAGGCTTGTATCAGGATCACCCCCACATACATGGGGAATACCTTGACAGTCGCCGTCGTACAGTAACCAGCAAAGGATCACCCCCACATACATGGGGAATACGTTGCGCCGTGGAGTACCTTTACCATTCATCAGGGATCACCCCCACATACATGGGGAATACCAAAATACCTAATGTCTGATTGGCGCTGAGGTCGGATCACCCCCACATACATGGGGAATACAGTAAATAGATCCCTATATGACGCCTTTTTTAGATCCTTAGTTTGTCATTTTTGATTAGTTTAAGCGCTAGGTTCAAAGTAGCCATTGCATCAGATATAGATTTATGCGGATGGTCATTCTTAATTTCATACTTTTTAAGAACTGTCGCCAACCGATAATTATCTAAAAATTTTTGATCCTTCTTTATAATTGGCATTAAATCAATCATACGATTTGAAAGAATTTGCTTATTAGCTTTTATAAATGCAGCATTAAGAAAGCTTTGATCAAAAATCAAATTGTAACCAACTATAGCATAGTCACCAATAAAGGTCTGAAATTCATCTAACGCTTTTTCTAGGGACTCACCCTCTGAGTCTAACAACTGATTGGATAGGCCCGTTAATTTTTGAATGTTAGTTGGAACTTCTGATTCTATTTTAATATATCGATTAAATTTCTCTACTTGTTGTTCATCGATTCTTTTTACTGCACTGATTGAAATAATCTCACTGTTTGTAGGTTTTAAGCCCGTTGTCTCTAAATCAATTGCAACCAAATTAGTTATTCGTTGTCTAGCCGAAGTTGAATTTGCCTCTGAAAGCTTTGATTCCTGTATTTTTTTAGCTATGTGAAGCTTGGCAGCTTTACTAAATCCATGTTTGACAGATCCTGGACTGTTTTTTAAATGCTTGATGAATGGTAATCCATTAAGATCAATAACTTGTTTGTCTTTTCGTGTAGTTCTGAATGTATAGCCAAGTTCATTATTAGTACTATAGATAAGCGTTGCTTCACCGTTTCCAATCGACTTGGTAATACGTTCCCAGAGCAGGTCTCTGATACGAGCACTAAAATTACCTACATAGACTCCTGTTTGTACTTCTTGACACCATTTAGTCAAATCACCCCGCAATGACATTGGAACTTTTGAAAGGGTTATCACAATCATGAATCATCATCCCCAAATTCATGATATTGAACACCAAATTTTTGCAATCCTTCTTTATCATCCCAAAGATTAATAATATCTGCATTGCGAGTATCATCATCACCGAGCAAGTCCTTTAAGTCAGCAACCATTTTTAAGATTAGTTTACTTTCACGAATCTTATCTCTCATAGCCCATCTCGTTCGATCGGCTATGTTATCGTCCCCATATGCGGCAACTACTTCAAAAGCAGTTGGGATTGAAAACTCAGCTTTATACAGGTCAGCAAAATCATAGATAAAAGCTAAGTCATGACCCGTATGAATAAAACCAAGCCCAGGTGAAGCACCCAATGCAGCGACCACGCTATAGCACAACCCATACAATGCCTGATGAGCTTCAGTCAAAGCCTTGTTGATCGGTGTGCTTGATTCAAAATTATCGTGATTGTACTCCCTTCTAGTCCATTCAACACCTGTTTTCTTGGACCATTCTCGGTAGACTCGTCTGATTCTAGAACCCTCTTTACCTCTAAGTTCCTGCATAGTGAGCTGTGAAACGTCTTCAGTTGGAAACCGTTTCTGATACATCTTACGAGCAACTGCAATCCTGGTTCTGGTGTTTGAAACTAACTTTGCCTGTAATTCTAGTAACTTTGATGAATGTCCCAGTGCCCGTCCATGAGCATATTGTCGAACCCCATGCTCGCCAACCCATAAAACGGCAGCTCCCGAATCGCCAATTAATTCCATAGCACGATGAGTCACATCAACACCCGGTCCTAATAACAAAACACCGATAATTGCAACCGGTATATATATGATTCCAGTACTGTCTTCAACTTTAATCGCACTATCTTGGCGATTGACAACTGCATGTTCTAAATATAAAAAACTTATTCGATCGCCAATTCTGCCTAGCTCTTGCAGTTTCGGCTTGTCAGCACCTGTTTTTTTCATACCATTACCTCAGCTAGTTGATAGGAATGACGGTTAGCATTCCCATACCATAAGCTTTTTCACGCCCCAGACCATAAATTAGCGTGTTTTGAAGTGCAATAGGATCTATGACTTCCAATATTCCTTCAAAAGCAACCCTACTAAGTCTTATTGGACGATTTCCCTTATGATAAAGTGGTACAAAATCACGTTCCTTAATCTCAAAACTATTTTCAGAGAGCTTAAATCCAGCACGCTCCGATCTTTTAATTAACCACTCTTTTTGCTGGTTAATTGTAATATGTGGAAAAGTCCGTTCACGCTCACCATTCTTTCCAGCACCTTTTCGTAATACAGGATTAGCTACCAAACGAAAACGTAATTGTTGTCCTTTTTTGATACTATTGATAAAAGGTGAGTATTCCTTAGTAGCCGTCGTATTAGCAATGCCATATCGTGATAGTATCGTTAAATCTGGTTTATCCTCACTCACAACAAGCAGATATTTTCGATTGGCTAACGTATCAATACGCCACAAATGCCTTTTTCTGATACCTTTTTGAATTTCGTCTGGAAAACTTTGCTCTATCCAATTATGGTATGCGCCTAGATTAGTTAAATCTTTAATTTTTCGACGATTTTTGGTATCGATTTCTACTCTTGATAAATATACCATCGCAATCTCTCTCCAATCTAAATCGATGCCCATATATCATGATCAGTATTTTTTCGTTGGACGTAATTACTGTTTTCTAAAAAAACATTATCTTCGGCAACTGACCGATACTCATAATATCGACTTTTTTGATTAAATGAGCCAACAGCATCTTTAATCAAGCGATTAGGTCTGTCTGGAACTAATTTTGCATCAGCATAGATACGTGCATTAAAAACATCTTTCTTGTACTTTCTTTGAAACCATACTGATGCTTGCCATGGCAACTCTTTTAAGACGTTTATAGCAGTTTTATCTGGACACATTTTTATTTTTAAAATACCAGCAGGCGGGTTGGATCGCCTCCCAAAA
>OGON01001942.1_pt1 | contig 13399 bp, 9 predicted proteins | sample 1552671 | NCBI WGS metagenome assembly OGON01 (sample SAMEA2580136, study PRJEB22360) | human gut metagenome | biome: human gut; feature: human-associated habitat; material: faeces | place: Denmark | collected 2008/2010 | reverse complement strand
GGAACCGCCTGATGCAATCCTGGCAATGAATGACACATTGGCTTTTGCCGCCATGGAAGTAATCAAAAGGCACGGACTTCGTATTCCCGACGATATCGCCATCATCGGATACACGGATGAGCAGCACGCCAATTATGTGGAACCCAAGTTATCTGCCGTATCGCATCAGACTTATAAGATGGGGGAAACAGCGTGTCAACTGCTGATTGATCAAATTAAGGGAGACAGGACGGTCAAGCAAGTGGTGATTCCGACACATTTGCAGATAAGGGAGAGTAGCATTAAGGAGAATAATAAAAAAAATGCTGTATCTACGTAATATAGATACAGCACCTTTTACATATAGAGAGTTTTATCTTATTATTTCAACTCCGCTTCAGTATTAGCAAAATCAAGCAATGTGATATCAAAGACAAGAGCTGAATACCCCAAAATGCCTGTAGTACCGCTACTTCCATAGGCATAATCCCAAGGGATATAAACCTTCCAACGATCACCAACTTCCATTCTCTGAAGCACTTCACCCCAGCCGGTAATTACCCCGCTGACCTGGAAAATGGTGGTAGGAGAATCTCCTTCACTTGGATCTTTCCCATCTACAACCGGATTATCTCCCTTAAAGTTACCATCAAAATATTCTCCTAAAATATTTGTTCCTTTATAATATACCTTCACATAGTCAGTATATTTAGGATTTCCCGCCTTTACTACATGATCAGTCATTGGCTCCATTTCCTTATAATAAATATAATTACCAGGAGCAGTCAACATCTCTATGCGTTCCAAGCCTCCTCTACCAGAAGCCGTAGCATAAACATTCGCAAGAGAGTCAATAAATGCCTCATTGCGCGCACGCCAATTATCGTATTTACCAACTTCTTCGGTTTCGCTACAAGAAACAAAAGCCAAAGCCAGTAATACTAAGGAGAATAAATAGATTTTTTTACTCATTCGTTAATGGTTTATTGTAAAGTTTTCAATAATGAAGTGATGCTCACTCTGTCTGCGATGATATTGTTCAGTTCAGAGATAGCTACACGCTCTTGCTGCATGGTATCGCGATTACGCAATGTCACGCAGTTATCTTCTAATGTCTGATGATCCACTGTTACGCAGAACGGAGTACCGATGGCATCCTGACGACGATAACGCTTGCCGATACTGTCTTTTTCGTCATATTGGCAGTGGAAATGGAACTTCAGAGCGTCGATGATCTCACGGGCCTTTTCAGGCAGACCGTCTTTCTTGATCAACGGCATAACAGCCAGTTTCACCGGAGCAAGGGCAGCAGGCAATTTCAGCACAACACGGCTTTCTCCGTTTTCCAGTTGCTCTTCACAATAAGCAGCGCTCATGATGCTCAGGAACATACGGTCTACACCGATAGAAGTTTCAATCACATACGGAGTGTACGATTCATTCAATTCCGGATCGAAGTATTTGATGCTCTTGCCGGAGAATTTCTCATGCTGAGACAAGTCGAAGTTCGTACGGGAGTGAATACCTTCCACTTCTTTGAAACCGAATGGCATCAGGAACTCGATATCTGTTGCAGCATTGGCATAGTGAGCCAATTTATCGTGGTCGTGATAGCGGTAGCTGGCATCACCGAAGCCCAGCGCTTTATGCCATTTCAGACGAATCTCCTTCCATTTCTTGAACCAATCCAGTTCCGTTCCCGGTTTTACAAAGAACTGCATCTCCATCTGTTCGAACTCACGCATACGGAAGATGAACTGACGGGCAACAATCTCATTACGGAAAGCCTTACCAATCTGGGCAATACCGAAAGGTACTTTCATACGACCGGTTTTCTGCACATTCAGATAGTTTACAAAGATACCCTGTGCCGTTTCCGGACGAAGATAAATCTTCATGGCACCGTCTGAAGTCGATCCCATTTCTGTAGAGAACATCAGGTTGAACTGACGAACTTCCGTCCAGTTCTTAGTACCGGAAATAGGACATACGATCTCTTCATCAACAATGATCTGACGAAGTTCATCCAGATTATTATCATTCAGTGCTTTTGAGAAACGAGTGTGAAGTGCATCACGCTTAGCCTGATGTTCCAACACACGTCCGTTGGTAGAACGGAATTGAGCCTCATCGAATGATTCACCAAACTTCTTGGCGGCTTTTGCTACTTCTTTATTGATTTTATCGTCATATTTAGCCAACTGATCTTCGATCAATACGTCAGCACGATAACGTTTTTTAGAATCCTTATTGTCAATCAAAGGGTCATTGAATGCGTCCACGTGTCCGGAAGCCTTCCAGATGGTAGGGTGCATAAAGATGGCAGAGTCGATACCGACAATGTTTTCGTGCAACAGCACCATGCTGTCCCACCAATATTTTTTAATGTTGTTTTTCAATTCAACGCCCATCTGACCGTAGTCATATACTGCGCCTAGTCCGTCGTAGATATCGCTTGAAGGAAATACGAAACCGTACTCTTTACAGTGCGATACTAGTTTCTTAAAAACGTCTTCTTGTGCCATTTTCTTTTCTATATCTATTAATTTGATTTTGCTTTTTTCGTAAAAAGTGCCACAAAGATAGGGATTTATCTCATAAATAAGACAGGTAGGGTATTAATTTATCTTATTCCTGAACTTCTTCGCCAAAACGGGAAACGAGAAAAGAAGATAAGCCTCCTCTTTTTTGTTCAAAAATATAAAGTCGGAATATGTTATTATAGTTTATCACATTAATAGTTGAAATTAAAACATTTCAATGAATGCGTTTCAAATAAATCAAAAAGTGTTTACTCTTTATTCATAATCGATTAAACCTTTTCTAATAAATAAATGAATCGTTTATTATAAACGTCACCCTAGTTTATTATAAACTTTCGCACGCCCTTCCAAAGCGAATATATCAATATTATGCAACAATAAAGGCTGCGAATTTATAATAAATCCACAGCCTTTATTCCCCAAATCGTTTTTGTGAGTCTATTTCCATAGACACCAAACGTCTATGTCGTCAAATTATAGTACCATTCCAAGGTACAAGAAGATCCTCTATGATAGCAAAAAGCAATTCTTTTTTTCATTTATTCCGGTTTTTAGCTAAAAGACAATAGTCGATTACAAATATACAATATAAATAAGACGTTGTCAAGTAAATCTGTTATTGGCAGAGTTAAATAATGAAAGAATGAATCTTTAAAAAGTTATGCATATCATTTATAAATGTCTTTATTCAAAGATATACCAATTAAATCCTTTTGCGGGTATTCTAATTTTCAACGAGATAGAATAGTCTCTGTCAACAGTATAGGTCCGGGCTTTGCCATCCTGTTCTTTTACCCGAACTTTATCATGCAAACCAGTATAGTATAATGGTACCCGAATAGTGCGTTCGATGTCAGTTAAAAGAGGGTTATACACAGCCAGAAAGCCTTTCTGTTGAATGTCAGGATTAACATGCAGGATACCATCCCAGTCTCTGCCATCAGGGCGACGTAAATGAACAATATCAGAATCTAGAATACGACGATATTTCTTATAAAAAGCGACCCAATGACTTACCATTTTGCGAGTATCCTCTGTATCATACAGTCGGGGACCTCGAAAACATGCCTGGACTCCCGCCCCGAATAGATTCTGCAAACGAATCTGGTAATGCTCCAAATGTTCGCAAAGAGGCTCAATAGTCGCAGCTTCCCCGCCTCCATGATATTGTGTAAGAGGAACAAACATAAAGCCCATAGTCGGAGTTTTCTGCCAAGTTCCATCATATATGTTTTGGCGTTCAATAATTTCCTGATATGCACGGGGCAACGACCAGTTTGTTTCTACATATCCCATTGGGGTTTTGTTGGAGCCATTGAGAAAATACCAATCGGGAACATTCAAATATATGCCCTGTTCACGACACCAACGATAAAAGTCCCGTATCACCTCCCATTGCTTCCATTGGGAATCCAAATAGCCGCGATGATGTTTGTGTTGTGTCGAAGCACAAGGATCTCCGGGATAAGAACCGTCATTCTCAAATACCCCCATACCCGTCTGCGTAAAGAATGAGCGTAACTTGCCAAAGTAAGTATCTCCCCATGAAGAAGCAAGACAAGGAGATTTTCCAAAGCGGCTTCCCTCTTCCCGTGTTGTAGCAGGTTTTCCTGTCTTTCTACTGATAGCGGCATCTTCCGTCTTGGCGCCTCTGCTTGCCAATAGCGAATATCCGCCGAGTGCTATACCTTTAGAGTGAGCATAAGCATTCAGACGTTTCATCATTTCCATATATTCCGGAGAATTGTTTTCTATATTAAACCCGCTGCCAAAAGTCATTATTACCATTTCAAAACCAACAGCGGCACATTGGTCTATGGCGGCCTTAACAGAAGCTTCATCCGAGCGGCGAACGTGCATAAAAATAGGATTCTCTTGAGTCCAGGGTGCCATCATTCTCCAAAAACGGCATTCCGCTAACCCGCGGCGTTCATTATCAGTGGCATCTCTCAGCATTTCAAAAGCTGTGCATGAACGGAAAGTCATTCCCGGAGTTATTTCATAATCAGGACCAATAGGCGGGCATACTTCTAAACGCGCCGGTTTGTACTGTCCGTAATACCGTATTCCGGTAGCTTCATATTCCGGATGGTCGAACACCCAACGGACTGCCGGATTGTCTTTCATCGCTTCCATATCACCTCCCATAGCATAATCAGTCACTACAAAGAGCTGTGTAAAGCGATCTATATATTCACGAGGCGCGTCAGTCTGTGCAGGAGATTTCCGATAATTACGAGTGTAAGTACCCGGTTCCTGAGCCAACATACGTATTTCATGCGGTTCACCATAGTGCACTTTGGGAGCTGTTTCCGTTAAAGCCAGTATTTCAGATTTAAAAGAATTCAGAACAATCGAAGATTTTCCTTGATTTTCAACTTCTATCTGTTTTGACAGGATAGGAGCCCCATCATATAGCTCATAGATCACTTTTACCGACACATTCCGTATCATTTCCGGTGCACGTGGGGCAGCTTTATATGTAAAAACAATCCGCTTGCCGGGAGCCGGCCATGGATTTTTGTTCGACAGCCATTCTTGTTTGGGACGATAGGGAAAACGTTCGATCGTTTCTCCCACTGTATGGCTCACATACGTGAATGCAGTGTCGCAACTTATCATATCCTCAATAAAATCGCTATTCAGAAAATTTTGAACCGGTTGTTTATAAAGCCCTCCTACCGGATATTCCATACCATTAATGGTCAATACAGCTTCCGGACGGATAGCACGCAGCTCCGCATTGCCATTCATCAAATTGTCAAATGCAATCGTTGCGACATTAGGAGATAATATGAATGTACGTGAGAGTAGCCCGTTACTAAGGCACAATTCTTTATCGGTAGTTGTCACTTTGGCTTGATAGGATGATCCGTCAATCAACCAATCTTTTTGAAGATTCAATGCAAGAGAATATTGTACTTGTAATGCACACAATATCACCAGGATGTGTTTTTTAAGGTGTTTCATATAACTCAATATATTAATAGATAAATTCAAACATAAGCAAAAATACAGGAGGTGCATAATTTATATACACACAAATATTGTAAAAAAGTACGGTTTTCAATCTACATGAACAAAATAAGCACATTTTATGGAGGATTTGAACACATTTCTACTAAAAAAGTCTATCGGCAGAATTAAATACACACAAAGTCAACTCCGCCAACCGGTCAAATAAATCAAGAATATGACTCTTTATCCCATTAACCTGTATGTTCAGAAAGCAAATCCGGTGCCCGCTAAAAGATTAATGAAGCTGTCAGTATCATAAAAAACGTGAGTTCTTTTCGTCCTCATATGAATTTATTTCGTATTTTTGCGTGGACATCCCCTTTTTTGATGTTCAGGAAGATAATTTGTTGTTAAAGCAAAGCGAAGATTGATATATGAGTGACGAAATCAACGAGATAACGGAAGGACATTCAGACTACAAACCGGCGGACGCGCGGGACGAAAACGTAAAGCATCAGTTAACAGGCATGTACCAGAATTGGTTTCTGGACTATGCTTCTTATGTGATTCTGGAACGTGCCGTTCCCCACATCAATGACGGTTTGAAGCCTGTACAACGACGTATTCTACATTCCATGAAACGTCTGGACGACGGGCGGTATAACAAAGTGGCAAATATTGTGGGACACACCATGCAGTTCCATCCGCACGGTGATGCTTCTATCGGCGATGCACTGGTACAGCTGGGGCAGAAAGACCTGCTGATAGACTGTCAGGGTAACTGGGGTAATATACTCACCGGTGACGGTGCGGCAGCTCCCCGTTATATCGAGGCACGCCTTTCCAAGTTTGCGCTGGATATCGTATTCAATCCAAAGACGACCGAATGGAAGCTGTCTTACGACGGCAGAAACAAGGAACCGGTCACCCTCCCCGTGAAGTTCCCGCTATTGCTGGCACAGGGAGTGGAAGGTATCGCCGTCGGACTTTCATCCAAGATATTACCTCACAACTTCAATGAACTTTGCGACGCCTCCATCAGCTATCTGCGTGGAGAATCGTTTCAGCTATATCCCGACTTCCAGACAGGCGGTTCCATCGACGTAGCCAAATACAATGACGGAGAACGCGGCGGAGCGGTAAAAGTACGCGCCAAGATCAACAAGCTGGACAACAAGACACTCGCCATCACGGAGATTCCGTATGGTAAGACCACCTCTACCGTCATCGACTCCATCCTGAAAGCTGTTGACAAAGGAAAAATCAAGATACGCAAAGTAGACGACAACACAGCCGCCAACGTAGAGATACTGGTACACCTGGCACCCGGAACTTCATCGGACAAAACGATCGACGCGCTGTACGCCTTTACCGACTGCGAGGTAAGCATCTCACCCAACTGCTGTGTGATTGATGACAGCAAGCCTCACTTCCTCACCGTCAGCAAGGTACTGAAAAAGTCGGCAGACAACACACTGGGACTGCTGAAACAGGAACTGGAAATCAAGAAAGGGGAAATACTGGAATCACTCCATTTCGCTTCCCTCGAAAAGATATTTATCGAAGAACGCATCTATAAGGACAAAGAGTTCGAGCAATCCAAAGACATGGACGCCGCGTGCGCACATATCGACGACCACCTGACTCCTTTCTACCCGAGCTTTATCCGTGAAGTGACCAAAGAGGATATTCTCAAACTGATGGAAATCAAGATGGGACGCATCCTGAAGTTCAACACCGACAAAGCTGATGAACTGATCGCCCGTATGAAAGAAGAGATTGCCGAAATCGACGATCACCTCGCTCACATCGTAGACTATACCGTAAACTGGTATCAGATGCTGAAAAACAAATACGGAAAGAACTTCCCGCGCCGTACCGAACTGCGCAACTTCGACACCATCGAAGCCGCCAAAGTGGTAGAGGCCAACGAGAAACTCTACATCAACCGCGATGAAGGATTTATCGGAACAGCACTGAAGAAGGACGAATTCGTAGCCAACTGTTCGGATATCGATGACGTGATCGTCTTCTTCCGGGATGGTAAATATATCGTCACTCCGGTAGCCGACAAGAAGTTTGTGGGCAAAAACATACTTTACGTCAATGTCTTCAAGAAGAATGACAAACGCACCATCTACAATATCACTTACCGGGACGGCAAAGAAGGAACGACGTATATCAAACGTTTTGCCGTGACAGGTGTGGTTCGCGACCGTGAATACGATGTCACGCAAGGAACACCGGACTCACGCATCACTTATTTCAGCGCCAACCCGAACGGAGAGGCCGAAATCATCAAAGTGACATTAAAGCCGAACCCGCGTGTAAGACGCATCATCTTCGAACGTGATTTCAGTGAAATCAGCATCAAGGGACGTCAGGCACAGGGAGTGATCCTCACCCGACTGCCAGTGCATAAGATTACCTTGAAACAGAAAGGAGGCTCTACCCTCGGAGGACGAAAAGTTTGGTTTGACCGCGATATCCTGCGACTCAACTACGACGGACGGGGTGAATATCTGGGAGAATTCCAAAGCGACGACACCATTCTGGTAGTGCTCAACAATGGCGAGTTCTACACCACTAATTTCGATTTGAGCAACCACTACGAAGATAATGTCAGCATCGTCGAGAAGTTCGACGCGAACAAGATATGGACTGCCGCGCTTTATGACGCCGACCAACAGAACTATCCGTATCTGAAACGTTTCTGTTTTGAAGGCTCCAACCGCAAGCAGAACTATCTGGGAGACAACAAGAATACCCGTCTGATCCTGCTGACTGATGAGTACTATCCTCGTCTGGAAGTCATATTCGGTGGGCACGACAGTTTCCGTGAAGCGATGGTGATTGACGCGGAAGAATTTATCGCAGTCAAAGGCTTCAAGGCAAAAGGAAAGCGTATCACTACCTATACGGTGGATACCATCAACGAGCTTGAACCGACCCGTTTCCCGGAACCGACTAACGAACAACCGGAACAACCGGAAGAAGAACCGGAAAATCTGGACCCGGACAGCGATAAGAGCGAAGGGGACATCATCGATGAGATTACGGGACAGATGAAGCTGTTTTAGCTAATGTATACATGCGGTAAAAAATACCCAATGTGCCAATGAAGAAAAACTTATTATACTTAGGGCTGACAGGATACCTCCTGTTCGCCCTCTGCACAAGATTACAGGCGCAGACCGACAGTCTGCAAGCACATCGCTACGTAACACGTGCCACCATGTACGGAGTCGGATTTACCAATGTGTTCGACACCTATCTTTCGCCTCAGGAATATAAAGGAATAGATTTCCGTATTTCCCGCGAGACGATCCGGATGACAAAGTTGTTCGACGGGAATGTTTCTGTGCAGAACTTCTTTCAGGCAGACGTCGGCTATACACACAACCGCGCAGACAACAACAATACCTTCTCCGGACTCGTCAACTGGAACTATGGCCTCCATTACCAGTTCCGCCTCACCGAGAACTTCAAGTTACTGGCAGGAGGACTGTTTGACGTCAACGGAGGATTTGTCTACAATCTCCGCAATTCGAACAATCCGGCTTCTGCCCGGGCATACGTCAATCTGGACGCTTCGGGAATGGCTATCTGGCATTTGAAAATCAAGCGCTATCCGATGGTACTCCGCTATCAGGTCAACGTGCCGATGATCGGACTTATGTTCTCACCGCACTACGGACAGTCTTATTACGAAATCTTCTCACTGGGCAACTCCAGCGGAGTTATCCAATTTACCTCTCTCCACAATCAACCGTCTCTCCGTCAGATGCTTTCTGTCGATCTGCCGATAGGATATACCAAGATGCGTTTCAGTTATCTGGCAGACTTGCAACAATCCAATGTTAACGGAATCAAGACACATACCTACTCTCATGTATTTATGGTAGGATTTGTGAAAGACCTGTATCGGGTTTCCAACAAAAAAGGAGCGAATCTGCCTCCGTCGGTGAGGGCGTACTAGGAGAAGTGGAGAGTGGAGAATTTATGGACAAGAACTGAAAGATTAAGAATGAGAAATAGAATTATACAACTACTTTTACTGCTCTGCTGCCTCCCGATACAGACGGGGTGCATCGGAGAAGATGATTACGCTGATGATCCCGTAGGAAACTTCGAGCAACTATGGAAGATCATTGACGAACGGTATTGCTTTCTGGACTCGAAAGGTATTGACTGGGATGCGGTTCATGAGAAATACAGCAAACTGATTGTACCGGGTATGTCCAATGACGACCTTTTCGATAAACTCAGCGAGATGCTCTATATCCTGAAAGACGGTCATGTCAATCTTTCATCTGCCAAGCGTGTCTCTTATTACGACGCATGGTATCAGGGGTATCCGTGGAATTATCGGGAGGATATTCTTTACCAGTATTACCTGGGCAGTGCCAGCAAGGACTACTATACATCGGCGGGGATGAAGTACAAAATATTCGACAATAATATCGGATATATCCGCTACGAAAGTTTCAGTTCCGGGGTCGGCGATGGCAATCTGGATGAAATCCTTGTCTATCTGGCAACCTGCAACGGACTGATTATCGATGTACGCGACAACGGAGGAGGTAATCTGACTAATTCTTCCCGCATTGCCGCCCGATTTACCAATAGTAAAATCCTGACCGGATTCATACAGCATAAAACGGGAACAGGACATAGTGACTTTTCCCAACCGGAACCGATCTACCTGGAACCTTCCAACAGCATCCGCTGGCAGAAGAAAGTCGTTATACTGACCAACCGCCGTTGCTACAGTGCAACCAATGATTTCGTCAATCTGATGCGCAGCATAGACAATGGCAAGATCATCCAGGTCGGTGACCAGACAGGTGGCGGTTCGGGACTTCCTTTCACATCGGAACTGCCGAACGGATGGAGCATCCGCTTCTCCGCCAGTCCTCATTTCGACAAAAATATGCAGCCGCTGGAAGAAGGTATTTTGCCTGATATAGCTATCGATATGACTGAGGATGACCAATCTAAACATAGGGACACACTGATTGAAAAGGCTTTTGAAATCTTAAGTGAGTAACTTTGTTGCCTAATTATTTGTCAAATCAGAAAATCTTCCTATCTTTGCACCGCTAAACAAAAAGCGACGCATGCGGATGTGGCGTAATTGGTAGCCGCGCCAGACTTAGGATCTGGTGCCGTGAGGCGTGTAGGTTCGAGTCCTATCATCCGCACACATTTATATAAACTAGAAAGCCTTCAAGAAATATCTTGGGGGCTTTTTAATTGATTACATATATGAAGAAACATCAACTTTGCTGCATCGGCCATATCACTTTGGATAAGGTAGTCACTCCTCAAAGCACAGTCTATATGCCTGGAGGCACAGCTTTCTATTGTTCACACGCTATCCGCCATTTCAATGACATAGATTATGCATTAGTGACAGCAGTCGGCGCTACGGAAATGAAAGTAGTAGACCAGCTGCGCGGGATAGGCATCAGCGTAACCGCATTACCCAGCCAGCACTCTGTATACTTCGAGAACATCTATGGAGAAAATCCGGATGACCGTACACAACGTGTGTTGGCTAAAGCCGATCCTTTCACCGCTTCCCAGCTTCAGGAGATAGAGGCGGAAATTTATCATCTTGGTTCGCTGTTAGCAGATGATTTTTCTTTAGAAGTGATTAAGGAGTTATCCCGGAAAGGATTGATAGCTGTCGATTCGCAAGGATACCTGCGTGAAGTACGTGATACGCACGTATACCCGGTAGACTGGACTGACAAGCGGGAAGCTCTGCAATATATTCATTTCCTTAAAGTAAATGAGCACGAAATGGAAGTGCTCACAGGACTTTCCGATCCGCATGAGGCCGCACGTAAACTGCACGAATGGGGAGTGAAAGAAGTATTAGTCACTTTAGGAAGTATGGGGTCTCTCATTTACGACGGTACGGATTTTTATCGCATTCCGGCTTATAAACCCGGACAAGTAGTAGATGCAACCGGCTGTGGAGATACTTATACTATCGGATATTTGTATCAACGGGTATCGGGTGCGAGCATCGAAGAAGCAGGTCGGTTTGCTGCCGCCATGTCTACGCTGAAGATCGAGAAATCCGGTCCTTTCTGTGGAAATAAGGAAGATGTTATTCGATGTATGGAGACTGCGGAGCAGATGTACTAAAAGAGAGCCATACAGGCGTTAATATCAATAAGCAGAGCGCTGTTTTATCTTGAAAAAGGATGAAACAGCGCTCTGTTTATTAACTACTTTTTTCTCCTGTTCTTAATAAGTTGCCCTAGAAAAACACCACTCATTGTGAAAATCATTGCAATGGAAGCCGAGAACCAACGACTACTTTCCGTACATAAAAGAATGGTAAAGAGTCCCAATAATAGAACAAAGAATAATGCCAATTTAATATTACCTTTCATGTATCTTCGAACGTTTAAATTTAACAATCAGGAAATAGACACTTTGAAAGAAGACGCCAATAAATATCATTTTCAGACCATCAACATCAAACATACGTTCACACAGAACTCCGACAATCTTTAAAGCACAAAGTACTGCAATGATTAATGTGAAAGCATATTGTAAGGCAGCATTTCTTATCTTTAAATATTCAGCACTTGTTTCTTTACAGCACCAAGGAAAAAGATACACCAAATTAAAGCCAACAAAAATAGATACCAAAGTATCATATTCAAAGGGTACTACGAATATCTCATATATTCCCCAAAGAATAAGCAGTATAATAATCATCACATCTGGCCTATTTTTTTTCATGAATTTCATTGTTCTATTTTTATTTATTATTCAGACTGTTCGTATACCTTTCAGCTAAACCAAGCTTTACCTCAAAAGTAATAAATATCTTTCAAGGTTCACTCTATCCAGCTAATCTTTTGACCTAAGATGTTCAATAGCAGAAAACTAGTCCTAACTGAAAATCAAGACGTCTCATATAGAGTCTATCCAATTTGTTTGGACGTAGTGTTTCCTTTTTCTCATCGGCTGTCATTTCAATCTTCTTAAAGTCTCCACTTAAAACAGAAAAGCCTCCGTTTACCGCAAGGTGGTCTGTCAATTTATATTCTACCAGAAAGTCCATATTCCCGGCCAATGCACCGGAAGTACATTTAAATTCACTATTACTTCGACCTTCATCCCGATAATGTAGATATCCGGCTCCCAATACGCAACTAATTAAAGTTCTTTCGGTTATTGGAATTTTGAATCCAAGTTGCGGTCCTAAATACCAAAGTTCTACATTGTCAGCTACATTCGTTTCATCATCAAGTGTATAATTGGCAGAAGTACCGGAGAGATTAAACTTTAATCCGGCACCCCAAAATTTATCAATTCGATAGAGTGTCTTCACATTACACGTCAAGCCTCCATTATATTCCCCACGATAATTAACACCAAAAGGTGACAAGTTTGACTTACCGAACAATACACCTTTTCCACCATCTACCGAAATAAACAGTTTATCTCCGGAAAAACTCTGTGCAAATCCTACTGTAACAGAAAACACAAATAGGAAAAATAAAATAAGTTTTCTCATAATACTATATTTGAAAAGTCGTATGAATTGAAATATTCTAATTATCAATTCATACGACTAATTATTTTATGTTTTTTCTCTAGTGATATAGATATACAATATAGAACCTAAAGCTAGAACTAGATTCATCAGTAAAATATATGTCACTTTATTGGGGTTATTATCAAAAAAGAAATAAATGCATAATGAAATTATGATAGATAATAAAAACAGTCCTGATAGAACCCATAATTTGTCAGTACTAGCATGAAATCGTTTTCTTTTCTTAATAAGTTGTCCTATGCAAACTCCCGTTGATGTACAAATCATTGCAATAGAAGCAGAAAACCAAATACTATTTTCTGTACATAAAAGAATGGAGAACAGACCTAAT
>OGON01001910.1_pt1 | contig 13507 bp, 9 predicted proteins | sample 1552671 | NCBI WGS metagenome assembly OGON01 (sample SAMEA2580136, study PRJEB22360) | human gut metagenome | biome: human gut; feature: human-associated habitat; material: faeces | place: Denmark | collected 2008/2010 | reverse complement strand
CCTTGTGCTTCTCAAACCGCAAAATTGCGTGTTGTGCCATTCTGCTCCTTTCCCCGTTCCTTTCCCTTCCGGGATTTTTTTCACAGGAAAATCCCGCAGAAAATATCTCGGATAGGATTGGAATGGATAGAATAAAAATCAATCTTTTTATCTTTGTATTTCTATATACCGTCCGATTTTCGTACTCCAAGAGGATTGATTATCGTACTCCACGAGTGTGGTTTTCAGTCCTCCGGCGTACCAGAACGGGATTTCTTGAAGTCGGTGTTTGGAACCGCTTCAAAGGATTTTGGGTAGATGCGGTTGGGTTTTCCACAGCCCTGCTTCTGGATCTCCACCAGTCCGGCATATTGCAGTTCCCGCAGGGTATTGACTGCCTTTTGCCGCCCGCAGTGGAGCAGCTCCACCACCTCGCAGATTGGGTAATACAGGTAAATCCGCCCGTACTCGTCCGCCCAGCCGTTCTTGCGGGATAACTCCGTCCGGCGCAGGATAAAGGCGTACAGTAGCTTTGCTTCATTGGGCAAAGCTGTGAATGTGGGTGCTTCAAAAAGGAAATTGGGAAGCCGGGTAAAGCTGACCGCCTTTTCCGGCTGATGGATATAAATGGTGTTTGTCATATCGTGTTTTGTGGACGGTTAGAAGCCCGTTTTTGGGGGTAGACGGTAGTTTCTATTACCTGCCCCTGTTCTGTGCTTGCAAAGCCTTGAAAATCAAGGACTTTTCAGCCCCTAACTGTCCACACAAGACCTCCTTTTCCGTTCACTTTCTGTTTTCTGCCGCCTGTGAACTCTGGCGGCGCAGTCCGGGCAGTATTTGCCCCGGTTGGACTTCGGGACGAACACACCGCCGCACTCCGCACAGCGTTTCAAGTCCCTGTCCCGGTAAATCTCCGCTTCCAGCGTCCTGTCCAGCGGCAAGACCGCCCAGCGGAACCACTTGCAGCAGACGGAGAACGAAATCATCTGCGGACAGGCGCAGGTGTCGCCATCGTCCAGCGCAAGGCAGTTTCCGTCCTCGCAGTTGCAGCACTCCCGGCGTATCAGGCCGCTGGCTCGTCTCTTCTGGGGCGGGGTTATGCGGTAGGGGGAGCCGTCCGGCCTGTGTTCCAGCGGCGGCAGGTGTTGATAGGGTCTTTTGCTCATGCGTCCCTCCGTTTTCTTTGGCGTGTTCTGTTTCCAAGGTGCTTGTCCATCGATGAACTATCCCAAGTCTACACCTTTTTGACCGCCTGTGCCGTATATCCAAGAGGTAGGAAATCAGCCTGAAAAACTCCCTATTTCCACGCTCTCGGATTTGTGATATAATCAAAAAAAGATAAAAGACAAATTCAGGTTTCTGGTCTTCTTGCACAAAATAAAGGAGGAGCTATTATGCAAATTGTTTATATTCCAAGCGAATCAATGTCTGTTCAAGGTAAAAAAGATGAAATCTATAAAAGATATGGGAAAGACTGGAATATTAGAGAACAGGGAGGAGGTAACGGAAATTGGTTGTTGACCAGAAAAAGTGATGTGCTTGTAGATGGAAAAAGTTATCGTACTTTTGTACTTGAACACTACGGTAAATCCAAGCTGACAGCGAAGCTTGTTGATAAATTTCGTGAAGATGTAGCAAATGGTAAAATAAAACTGTAAATGCCTATGCCGTTATGCTATGAGCATAGTACATAGCATAACGGCTTCTCTTTCGTTGAGCTAGCAAGGAGGGTGAATATGTCTTTATCCATACAAGAGCGATTAAAAGACCTACGTGTGGAGCGTGGCTTGACGCTGGGGCAGCTTGCGGAGCAGACCGGGCTTTCCAAGTCTGCGCTGGGCAGTTACGAAACGGAAGACTTCAAGGACATCAGCCACTATGCCCTTATCCGGCTGGCGAAGTTTTACGGTGTGACCGCTGATTATCTGCTGGGGCTGTCTGAAATGAAAAATCACCCAAACGCCGATCTTGCAGACCTGCGTTTGAGTGATGAAATGATTGACCTGCTGAAAAGCGGGAGGATAGACAATACCCTGCTGTGTGAGCTGGCGGCGCACCCGGATTTCCCCCGGCTGATGGCTGACCTTGAAATCTATGTGAACGGAACGGCACTGAAACAGGCGCAGGGTGCAAACGCCATAGTGGACACGATGAGCGCAACTGTTATAAAAAAGCATAATCCTGGCATGAGTGATACGCAGTTAAGACAGCTTATCACCGCCCATATTGATGAGGACGAGTTTTGCCGCTATGTGATACAACGGGACATAAACGGGATTGCCCTTGCTCTGCGGGAAACACACAAGGACGATTTTTTCAGCGTCCCAGAGGATAACCCGCTAAAAGAAATGCTGGAAACTGCTGGTGAAATCGTCAGCCAGGACAGCGACACGGAACAAGCGTACTTGGCGTTTATCTGCAAACGGCTCAAGCTGAATTTTAGGAAGCTGTCAGTAGAAGAACGGAAGTGGCTGAAAAAGATTGCGGAAAAATCCGACTTGCTGAAGAATCCAAAACCGCAGAGAGGACGAAGATAAAAAATGCCTGAACGGCGGTTCTGGTTTTTCAGAACCACCATCCAGGCATTTTGTTTAGTAATAGAAAAAGGTGCAGTTGATTATTGCGTATTGTCAATCTCTCTCAAACCGGGTAGTAAAAATACGGCAAGCGCAACGATGATAATGCCAATTCCGCAAATGACAAACCATTTCTCAACTCCCAGCCGCTCCGCCAGAGGCCCGGAAATGACAAGGCCAAACGGCATGGCGAGGGAAGCGGCGCTTGTCAGTAGAGAAAAAACTCTCCCCAGATATTCTGGTTTGACCGTTTCTTGAAAAATCGCATTTTGCACACCGTAAAATGGAGCGGAAATTCCCATAACAGTACAGCACACAACAAAGACAAGAAATGCGTCTGGCGGCAAAAGCCCGGAGAGCATATTGCTAACGCCCATCAGGAGAACGGAAAGACCGATGGTGTACCGCCGTTTCTTAAAACCGCCCCAAATGCTCAGAATGACTCCGCCAAGCAGCATACCAACCGCAAAAGCAATTTCAGCGGCAGAGGCATGGGCCGGTGTTCCTTTGAAGTATGACATACAGATGAGAGGAAAAAGCGTACTGATTGGCATATAAAAGAACATATAAATTACACCAATCCAGAGCAGAGCAAAGAGGCCCCTGTTTTGCTTTAATACCACATACCCCTCTTTCATATCCTGTAAAAACTGTTGTCTTTTCGTTTCTGGACATAGTTCAGGCGTTGGTATGGACGAAATCGCAACAGTCACACAGGCAAGGATTGCACCCACAATATCTAACAATATAATTGCATTAAGAGGCCAAACAGCATATAAAAACGCTGCGGCAGCTGGACTGATAATCGCACTTACTGCTTGCATGGTCTGCGTGTAACCAGCGCATTTTGTAAGTTCCTCTTTTGGCACAATCATAGGTGTTGCTGCGCTGAATGCTGGAGAATGAAAAGCAGTTCCCGCACTTCGGATTAACAGGACAACCATAATAGACCATACGGGCAATTCCATGTAAAACGCCACCAGCGCCAGAATACCGCCAGCGGCGGCAATTATCAAATCCGCACCAATCATTACGCTTTTACGGCTGTGCCGGTCAACAAAAGCACCTGCAAACGGGCCTAAACAGGCTTGCGGCAAAAATCCAATCAGTGTTGCCGCCGTCAATATGATTGCAGAATTAGTTTTCGCAACCAAATAAAAGATAATGGCCATTTGCAAAATACCGCTGCTAATAAAGGATATTGCTTGTCCGGCAAGAAGTGTAAAATAAGTTTTTCTCCATGAATTGTTGTTTTGGGTCATAATGCGAACCTCCTTTTTTATTGCATTGTTCCTTTGTTTCTGCAATAAAAAGCAGGCGTTGTCCCACAGAGAGGGCAGACGCCTGCATAACAACAAAGCACGAAAAAACACCACGATACAGTTCAAAGACTGCTCGTGTCAAACCTACGTGTTCCTTTGCATACGCACGCAAAAAAAGCCCACCATCATGTGGAAAGGTACTTCTACTTTTTATTGCTTATTAGCGTACACAAATTAACACACGTAAGCCTCCTTCCAATCTCAAACTGTCGCACAGTATAACACACATCCGATAGACTTGTCAACCATTTTTAACCTTGTTTTCCATCTTGTTTTTCCATCTCTTACGGGCAGTAGCAAAGCCATTTTAGGGCTTTCCCGCCCATTTCAATTTTGGGAGAAGAAAGGCCCCAAAATGAACGAGTGCGGCCAAACACTTTTAGGGATTGGCCACCTTGTCCACCCATCCAGCGGGGCGGCGGGGAACGGTCAAGGCCGGGCGTCAGCCCATTCATTTCAGCCTTGACGGTTTCCTGCCGTCCTGCTACTTTTCCCGGAGTGTGGCCACACATCTGGTCACGGTGTCCAGAGCTTTGGGACTTTTTGTCCCATAGGCCGGGGGCGGAGGACGAGGGACGGGGGCTTTCATAATACGCCCTGTCTGCTGCTGAAATCAGCCCTTTGTTTCCGGCTTACCAGCCCCAAACAAAGCCCTGCTTTCCTGCCGCGTCAAATGCCCTTGCCCTCCCCGGCGGCAACGGTATTTTCAGGGCAACGCCGACAGAGCGTATAACACACTACACTTTGCTCCGCAAAGTCGTGTGCCAAATGGGGCGCTGCCCCCTTTGGAAACCCCCGCAACAAACAGGTGCTATGCACCCAGCCGGGAGCATAGCGCCGTTTGTTGTCAGCAGCCCGTTTCACGGTCTGCGTGTAGTTCCTTGTAAACTGACCTAAACCTCAATTCAAAATTGAAGAATATACTATTGGATGATATAATGAAACTAATATATTGTTGGCAATTATAATACTTTTGCAAGTGATAATCGAATTTCAAATTGTATATTAAGGAGACCTATCATGGCAGTATCTTATAATAGGTTATGGCATATCTTAATTGATCGAAATATGAGTAAAACACAGCTAATAAAAAAAGCTGGAATCACAACAAATGCAATGGCTCGAATGGGTAAAAATGAAGATGTTCGTGTCAAGGTGCTGGCCAAAATATGTATAGCATTGGGATGTACAATGGATGAAATCATAGAAATAATTCCAGAAAATGGAGGGGAAGAATAATGTCTACTACAGATTTGAAATTCTTTACAAATGAACCAGAAAGAGATCTTTATAGCAGATTCGCTGCAATATTGAAAAGCAATACGCAATTTTTTGATGCCTTGGTTGGCTATTTCAGAACAAGTGGATTTTTTAGAATGTACGAGTCCTTGGAATCTGTTGATAAAATCAGGATTTTAGTAGGTCTTAACGTTGATAAATTCACAGTGAAGATTATTGATCGTATGAAGCAGGAGGTAAAATTTGCTGCTGTTTCATCTAATTCAGGAAAAGAGATTATTGGAGAAGAAATCGAGAAGGAATTTGAGCAGGCACCTACATCCGAGGCGGTTGAAAAGGGTGTAAGGATTTTTATCGATTGGCTCAAATCGGGAAAACTCGAAATGAGAATGTACACAGAGGCACCAATTCATGCCAAAGTTTACATCATGCGTAAAGATCCTGACAAAGTACCGGATACTTTCGGCAGTGTAATCACAGGTTCAAGTAACTTCTCAGAGGCAGGTCTTGTCAACAACCTTGAATTTAATGTCGAATTAAAGGATGCTCCGGATGTTAAATTTGCATTAAAGAAATTCGAAGAGCTTTGGGCAAAGGCAACGGATATCAAAGATACTTATATTGAGGCTGTTGAACAGAGAACTTGGATGCGTAGTGATATTACGCCATACCAACTTTATCTAAAAACACTGTACGAATTCTTTAAAGAGGAAATTAACTCTGATAAAGAGAATTTTGAAACGTTGCTTCCAGAAGGATATATGCGTCTGCAATATCAGATCGATGCTGTAATGCAGGCACGTCAGAAATTGGATGCATATAACGGTGTATTTATCTCAGATGTAGTTGGTCTTGGAAAAACATATATATGTGCAATGTTGGCAAATACTTTTAATAGAAACACATATAAGCTGTTTATATGTCCGCCAGTGTTGGTAGATTATTGGAGAAACGTTTTGCAGGAATTTGATGTTGCACGTTGTGATGTTGAATCCTTGGGTAAGTTGGATCAAATCATCGCCAAAGGAACAGACAAGTATTCATACATATTTGTTGATGAAGCCCATCGTTTCCGTAATAGCGATACAGAGGCTTTTACATTATTACATCAGATTTGTAGAGATAAGAAAGTGATTCTTATTTCGGCTACTCCGATTAACAACTATACCAGCGATATTGAGAACCAACTGTATCTCTTTCAGGCTAAACAGAGTGGTACAATAAATGGTATCAGAAATATCGAAGGATTTTTCCGAGGACTTAATTCAAAATTGAATAAGTTACCTAAAGGTTCTTTGAAATATATGGAACAACTTCGTGAAAATTCAGAAATCATTAGAGATAAACTTTTGCGTGAGGTCATGATACGAAGAACCAGAGGCGAAATACAGCAGTATTATGGAGAAGATCTAGAGAAACAGGGCTTGTCATTCCCGAAAGTTGGTAATCCAGAGAAAATCATCTACACGTTTGATGAGTACACTGATGAGGCTTTCAATGAAACAATGAAAGTTATTCGGGACTTCAAGTATTCACGTTATACTCCGTTGCTCTATCTAAAAGATAAGAAGAAATACGCAACCATGCTTACTGCTCAGAGAAATATGGGGGGATTCATGAAGGGTATTTTGATTAAGCGTCTGGAAAGCAGTTTTTACGCATTCCGTAAGTCACTTGAACGCTTTATTGAATCCTATGAAAAGTTCATTAACATGGTTAAAACTGGAGAAGTATATATTAGTAAGAAGGTAAATGTATACGATCTCTTAGATGATGGTAACCTCGAAAAACTTATGTATTTCATTGAACAGAACGATGTAATGAAATTCAAGAGTACAGAGTTCGAACCAAGATTTATTAAGGAACTGGAACAGGATCTTGGTCAGCTGAAATATCTTCAGACGATGTGGTCCTTAATCAAAGATGATCCAAAGTTAGAGGAGTTCAGGTTAAGCTTGACACATAATACTGTCATGAAGGGGCAGAAGGTCATTGTCTTTACAGAATCAAAAGAAACTGCAGAATATCTTTGTGAAGGGTTGAAGGATTTATACGGTGATAGAATTATCTTCTATAGCGGTCAAAGTAGCGCTTCTCTGAAGGTAGAAATTGAGGATAGTTTTAATCCAAAAAACAAAAATAAAAATAATGATAAATACGATCTTTTGATTACAACCGATGTACTGGCAGAAGGTATCAATCTTCATCGTGCAAACGTACTTGTGAATTATGATTTACCATGGAATCCAACGAGAATAATGCAGCGTGTCGGACGTATTAATCGTGTTGGAACAGAGTTTGATCGCATTTATGTATTTAATTTCTTCCCAACAGCACAGAGTCATGCACAGATACCAATGGAGGACAGAATTCTTGAAAAACTCCAGGCGTTTCATGATACTTTGGGAGAAGATATTAAATACTTATCTGATGCGGAAGAAGTTTCAGCAAAGAAGCTATTTGAGGATTTAAATAAAGATCTTGATGCTGATGAAGAAGGAAGTACTAATCCAGAATTAGCATATTTAGCAATCATCAGACAAATTAGAGACAATGATCCAAAGCTTTTTGCTCAAATTAAACGACTTCCGAGGAAGGCAAAAGCTGGAAAACTATCGAATATCGTTGATACTACATCAACAATTAGTTTTATTCGAAAAGGTGCACTGAAAACATTCTTTATATCTAATTCATTAGGTTCTCATCAGATTACATTTATGGAAGCAATACCATTTATTAAATCTGAGCCAGACGATGAAAAAGTTGCTGTAGAAGGAATGTATTATAATCAATTCGAGCAAAATGATATGGCCTTTGATGACATGCTTCTCCAAGAAGAAGAGGTATCGATTGAAAGACCTATGGTCACTGGAAATGATGCCAAAATAATTCGTTTATTGCGAGCAATGAAAAACGAGCCGAGGCTTACAGATGATCAAGAGGAAATTATCGATAAACTAATAACTCTTTGGGAAAATGGCGAAATACCAGCGAAAATTTCCAAAGATGTAATGAAAAAAAGTAAGACGGTAGCCGATGTTCTTGAATTCTATTATGAAATATTGAAATTGGTTCCAGAATCCTATTTGGAATCTACAAAAGAACAAAAGTCTTTAGTTGAAGGCGAAAAACAGGTAATTCTGTCATGTTACTTGAAAGCGGGTGAAGAATAATGAGTAGTGCAGTAATTGAAAAAATAGAAAAGGTATTAACCAGCGAATATTCTATTCAAAACTTTGTCGAGTTCGTGCAGGAAGTGTTTGACACTATTAAGCTTGTGGCTCCGGATAAATATCGTAAAGAATACACAAATTTTTCTTCGCATATTGCAGGTTCCACACATGTTGGAAATTATACTGATCCGGATGGAAAAAAACTGATTATTTTTTCCGTGGAATTGCTTAATAAAACTTATGTAGAAACCTCGAGAAGCACACAGCGAAGTTATGCAAAGAAGTTAATAGAGAGTGCTGGAGCAGATGGAGCGTTGATTGCATTCTATACAGAAGGAAATCCAAAGTGGAGAATTTCTTTCGTCAGGCTTGATTACGAAATCAAATTTGAAAATGGGAAATTAAAAACAGCTGAGAACATGACACCGGCGAAGAGATATTCCTATCTTGTAGGTAAAGATGAACCATGTCATACAGCAATAGATCGATTTAGAAGATTTATTACGGATCAGAATATAAATCCGACATTAGATGAATTAGAAGAGGCTTTTTCAGTTGAAGCTGTTACGAATGAATTTTTCAATTTGTATTGTGAGAAGTATAAACAATTGCTTATTCATCTTGAGGATAACCAAGACTTTGTAATCGAAGCTAAGCTACATAATTTTACAGCTGCTCAATTTGCAAAGAAACTCATGGGCCAGATTGTATTTTTGTATTTTCTTCAGAAAAAGGGATGGTTAGGAGTTGGTGCCTGGCCAAATACTTTGACTGAAAAAGAATATAAAAATGCATTTTATGCACGTGGAGCAAAATCAAGAGAATTGATACCTAAAATATATGTACCAGTGGGAGATGGAACATATCATGTATCGCCGAAAGCACTTGAGATGATATCAAATGAAGACGAGGCAATACTTGCTCAATGTGTAAAAGGAAAGCCTTGGGGATCAGGTCCTCATAATTTTATGAGAAAGCTATTTGAAATTGCTGAAAAAAGAGGCGCAAATTTCTTTGATGATTATTTGGAACCACTTTTTTATAATGCACTAAATGTTAATCGAGGAGAGCAGGGTTACGATCCGGAACTACATTGTCGTATTCCGTTCTTATCCGGAGGTCTTTTTGAACCGATAGATGGTTATGACTGGGAACACAATGATTTTGCCATCCCAAATGAAGTTTTTTCAAATAGAATCAATAATAATCCAAGAACAGGTGACGGTATTCTTGATATATTTGATCGGTATAATTTTACCATGTCCGAAGATGAACCAATGGAACGAGAAGTTGCTATTGATCCGGAAATGTTAGGAAAGGTATTTGAAAATCTTCTTGAAGTAAACGATAGAAAAGCAAAAGGTGCATTCTATACTCCTCGTGAGATAGTACATTATATGTGCCAAGAAAGTTTAATTGAATATTTGAAAAACACGATTGATGTAAGCGAAGAAGCTGTTAGAGATTTTATTCTTTACGGTGATCTCATGAAAGACGAAGATACCGTGAAAGAAAAGAGACTTGGCAATAACGGAATGTTTATTTCAGAGGAGTTATATAAGTTAGATTCTGAGGGCAATATTTTAGTTAACAAGTTACTTGATATGGATAAAGCCTTAGCGAATGTAAGGGTTGCGGATCCTGCAGTTGGTTCTGGTGCTTTTCCACTTGGTATGCTTAATGAGATTGTGAGAGCAAGACAAAATATATCTGCATATATGGCAATTACAATGAATGCATATGAAACAAGAATGATGTATTCTATGGAACGTTCAGCACATACGCTCAAATACGAAACAATCAAGAATTGCATCTATGCAGCAGATCTAGAGCCATCTGCCGTAGATATCGCTCAGTTGAGATTATGGTTGTCTTTAGTAATTGATGATGAAATTAATCCAGATGCACAAAGTATGCTTGATGGACATAGAAATCCGCTTCCATTACCAAACTTAGAGTGTAATATTCTATGTGGAGATAGTTTGCTTGACACATTTGAAGGCATAAAACTGATTAATGCTAGCGAAATAATTGGTACTGCGGAAGAATATCAGCAACAAAATATCGGAATGCAAAGATTTAATCAGATTTTAGGTCAGTTAATAGAAACTCAAAATAAACTATTTGCATGTGAGGATACGGAAAAGAAAAAAACTCTTCTTGATCAAATTTCTGATTTGAAAAATATGATAGTAATGCATCAATTGTATGGTTGTTCTGATGACATAATTGAAAAGTATCAAAGAACAAGAAAGGCTTCTAAACCGTATGTTTTATGGCAATTAGATTTTGCCAAAGTTTTTAAAGAAAAAGGTGGTTTTGATATTGTCATTGGTAACCCTCCATATATACAATTACAAAAATCAATTTCTGATGAATCTGACATTAAATTAGGTGATTTATATGTAAATCAGAAGTTCGAAACTTTTGCAAAAACAGGGGATATTTATTGCCTTTTTTATGAAAAAGGTTGGCGATTATTAAGAAAAGAAGGAATTCTTTCATTTATTACTAGTAACAAATGGATGCGAGCCGGGTATGGAGAAAAGATGCGTTCGTTCTTGACATCTAGGACAAACCCAATTCAGCTTATTGATTTTGCTGGACAGAAAATTTTTGAATCAGCAACGGTTGATGTAAATATTCTTATTTTTTCTAAAAATAAAAATGAAGGCAGCACAAAAGCGTGTGTGGCAAGAGAAGGATGTCGTGATAATTTGAGCGTTTTTGTTCATCAAAATTGCACAGAAATGAGTTTTTCCGGTTTAGATAGCTGGACTGTTTTGAGTCCAATTGAAATGAGTATAAAGCAAAAAATAGAAGCAGTAGGTACACAATTGAAAGATTGGGATATTTCAATCAATTATGGTATTAAAACAGGATATAATGATGCCTTTATCATATCAGGTGCAGTGAAGGATGAACTGATTGCTGCTGACCCAAAATCGGCTGAATTAATACGACCGATTTTAAGAGGCCGTGATATTAAGCGATATGCTTATATAGATCCTGATTTATGGTTGATTTTTATTCCATGGCATTTTCCTCTTGAAAAGGATAGTAGTATTACAGGCGCTTCTAAAGAGGCTGAAGCGTTGTTCTCACAAAGATATCCAGCAGTATACAAACATTTACTTTTACATAAAGACAAGTTATCAAAAAGAAACAAAGCAGAAACAGGTATTCGCTATGAGTGGTATGCATTACAACGGTGGGGTGCAAAATATAGGGACGATTTTTCTATGCAAAAGGTAATGTATAATGATATCTGTCAGAGATTATCATTTTGCTTGGTTCCTGAAAATGTTTTTTGTGTTAATACGGTATATTTCATCAAAAACAATGAACATATCAAATACTTGCTTGCGTATTTGAACACTAAAATTGTCGACTGGTATTATAGAACGCTATCGGTGCAACTGGGACAAAAAGCTGTGAGAATGTTTTCGATATATGTTTTAAAAATACCAGCTCCAATTGTATCCGTAGAAACAGAAGAGGACGTAAATAAATTAGTTGATATCATTAACGCCTCTCCTGAGTCGAATACGGAAGAAATCGAACAACAGATTGAAGAGATTTTCTATAAAATATTTAATTTCAATACGGAAGAAATCGAATTTATTAAAAACTTATAGTATCTAATTAAAATCTGATTCAATAAAATCTATTTCTTCTGTTGAAAGAGCATACTTTTCATAAAAGAAGTTGTCTATATCAGCTGATATTTCAGCTGATATAGTATCTTTAGCTATTTTTTTAAAATATTCTTCTTCAGTCTGAGAAGGAATGTATGCGGAAAACTGCTGGAAAAAGGTGTGTTTCATTCGAACCCCACTTCCTCCAAGACCGCCTCCTCCATAAAAATGTTTTATTGCGAAGAAAAATAATTTTGAATTTAATAAACCAAGCAAATATTCAAGTTTTTCACCAACTATGATTCTTCCGGTGTCTAGACATATAAAATGCTTATCATTGTCTAAACAAAAAGCTGGACCTTGAACCATTTCTTGGAATATTATTTTTTGCTTAGAAAAATCGTCCATATAAGCGCAATTTCTCAAGTTAAACGGTGTAACACCTTTATCAGCACGTTTTTCTAACTTTGGATAGTACGCATCCAAATGTTGTTTGATGGCAGGGTAATCATTAACGTCTATCGGAGAGATATTTCTATTTTTGATTCCGTTATGTGTATTAATAATCCAGAGATCATTGTCTGTGAAGCTATATCGTTTTATATCTCTGCCTCTTAAAATCGGTCGTATTAATTCAGCTGATTTTGGATCAGCAGCGATAAGCTCGTTTTTCTTTTCACCAGAAATAATGAAGGCTTCGTTAAGTCCGGTAAGAATTCCTCTGAAAATATCTATATTCCATTTTTCTAATGGTACTCCAATACTTTCGATTTTGGATTTTATGCTTGCTTCTAATGGGCTTAACACATTCCAACTTTCTTTGCCTGTAGTAAAGCATTGTTCTGCTGAACAAAAACGCTCCTTTAAAATCAACATATAAAGGAGTGAAAATATGGTATATGGTTATATTCGTGTAAGTAGTGATAAACAAACAGTGGAAAATCAAAGGTATGAGATTTCAAATTTTTGTAGTAAAGAAAATATTTATGTAGACGGCTGGATTGAAGAAACAATAAGTGGAACAAAAAACTATGATAAGCGCAAACTAGGAGAATTATTAGAAAAAGTACAAAAAGATGACATTATCATTTGTTCCGAATTATCTAGATTGGGTAGAAACCTCTTTATGATAATGGAAATATTAAATCATTGTATGGAACGTGAGTGCAAAGTATGGACAATAAAAGACAATTATCGCCTTGGTGACGATATACAAAGTAAAGTATTAGCATTTGCCTTTGGATTAGCAGCAGAAATCGAAAGAAATCTTATTGCTCAACGAACTAAAGAAGCACTTGCAAGAAAAAAAGCGGAAGGAGTCGTTCTTGGAAGACCTATTGGAAGAAAATCAGATAAGGTTAAGTTATCCGGAAAGGAAGAAATCATTCGAGACCTTTTGAATCAAGGTGTATCTATTACTGCAATTGCAAAAATCTACAAGGTTCATCGTAACACTGTAAGTAAATTTATTAAAGAGAGGTTATAATATGGCAGAAATCAAGTATGAAATCAAAAATACAATTGGCACAATTTCAGAAAGTGCTAAAGGGTGGACAAAAGAATTAAATATGATTTCCTGG
>OGON01001908.1_pt1 | contig 13519 bp, 14 predicted proteins | sample 1552671 | NCBI WGS metagenome assembly OGON01 (sample SAMEA2580136, study PRJEB22360) | human gut metagenome | biome: human gut; feature: human-associated habitat; material: faeces | place: Denmark | collected 2008/2010 | reverse complement strand
CATTCAGATACGATCCTTATAAACGCAAGAAGCTGACCTTTTGGGTCAGCCTCTTTTTCAGTTTCGGTCAGCGAAGTTTACGCAGTAGCTTTACACTACTTTTCCTCGATTACATCCCCGTGGAAATGAACCACAGCCTCTTTCCATGTATCTGTATAGCCCGGCTGCGTAAGTCCGTCAGGAATGCCGGCAGAGAAATCAGTATGCTTGAAAGAACCGTCAGAATTCTGCGCCTTCACATTACCGTCAATGAACTTGACTGTCAATGTGACCTCCAGCTCCTGCCACTGCTTGAAAATATCCTGCGCTGTCTTTACCGAATAACTCGTGAGAAGTCTCTTCACAGCCGCGAAAGAAGCTCCGGTATCAGTCATCACATCATAGGCAAGTGACTTCTTCTTGCCAGCCTTCTCCGCGCTGTCCATTGACTTCTTGAAAAGTTCCAGGGCCTTGACATCATTCTGGCGGACCTTTTCCATCTGCTCGTTCTCGAACTTGTCGATCCTCTCACGCACATAAGGAGCCATGATATTGTACATCCTGTAGCAGGCATTGGAAATCCTGTTGTTGATCCAGAAAGAAGACGTGGCAGAGTAGGAGAGCAAGTTGCCGTTGCCCTGCCTGAAGCACTCGGGAACCTTCTCCGTATTGGAGTAAATCGGTGTCACATAAGAAGTTGCAGCATCATCGGTGCCGAACCACAAGATACCGCCTATCACGTCAGGATAGTTTCCGCGGGCCTGTCCCACAAACCAGAAACCCGTCTGCTGAGTGGCGATAGCACGTTCATTGGTGTATTTCTTGCCCTCATATTCGAAGTCCATCGGCCTCCAGCGGTATGGCAATGCATTTCCGCCCGCACCGATATCGGTAGTCATGTCCATAGGCGTACCCTCATAATGGTCACGCATCACATCCGCAACATTCTTTACCGTCACCTTCTTGGCAGGCTTGATCCAGAGTGGCATCCTGTTGTCAGGATTGTGGCCCATCGCGTAGTCAACATAGGAATAGGCGTCCTTGGTCACCAGATTGCCCTTGGTCTCCTCGAAAGTGAACCAACCGTGGCTCAGGATATTGAACGCGCTCCAGACTCTGGCCTCGCATCCGCGCAGAGCTCCGAAGTCGGCAGGACAATATGCGTCGCGGAAACTGAACTCGCTGTCCTCTCCGCTGAACCACCCCTTTGAACGTGCAAAGTCAATGACATCCTCCGCGTACAGACAGTTTTCCGGATCATTGAGCGGGAACGTGGCGATACGCGACTGGTTTGCATGACCGCTGATGTAGCCGTCAGGAACACGCAGAGCCACCCAGACGGAGCCTTTCTTTTCGGTTCCCTTGCCGACCATTTCCATTATCCAGGCCTCGTTCTTGTCCACGATGGAGAACGACTCTCCCTCGGAGAAATAGCCGTATTTGTTCGTGAGTTCTGCCATGACCTTGATGGCCTCGCGCGCAGTCCTGGCTCTCTGCAATGTAATGTAAATCAATGAACCGTAGTCCATTATGCCGTTAGGGTCATTGAGCCCGTGCCTTCCGCCGAAAGTGGTCTCGGCTATTATGAGCTGGTGCTCGTTCATGTTGCCCACGGTCTTGTAGGTGTGCTCCACCTGGTCGATAAGCCCGAGATATTGACCTGAATCCCAGTCATATACGCGCAACTTGTCGGTAACTTTCCAGTCAGCCTGAGGCTTGAAGTAGAGTTCTCCGTAGAGCCAATGCGAATCGGCCGCGTAAGATACCATGCAGGACCCGTCGGCGCTTGCCCCTTTGGTCACAATTACATTGGTACAGGCATCTGCCCTGTTTGCGGTAATGCTGTACATCAGCACCGCAAAACTCGAAAGAAGAATATTTCTAAGTTTCATATCAGGTTTTGTACAATATTATTATTTCACTACATTTGTCGTGATGGGAACATCTCCCGTCACAATTTACAAATATAACGAAACTGGAGACATCTGAAACGAAATATAAGACCGAATATGAAAAAGATATTGTTTGCGCTATTGTCAATGCTGTTTTTCGTGAGTGTCAATGCTTATGCCCAGGAGCAGGGGGAACAGAAACAGCCGACGCCGGAAGAAATGGCTGCCAAGGAAGCGGACAGGCTCGCAGACCTTCTGAAACTCGAGTATTGGCAAGTGTTCTACGTGGACTCCACGCTTCAGCACGATTATGCAGCATGGCAGGAAGAAGTCAAGAAACTGCAGGCTGCCAGGGTGGACAACTATGACCTGTACACCATCACCAGCGACAAGTGGATGGAGCAGATAGACAAGACCTACAAGAAATTCTTTACTCCGCAGCAGTGGGCCGCATATCTGAAAAGCGGAGCGGCCAAGCAGCAGAAAGCCCGGGAAAAGCGTAAGGCGAAGATGAGCGGACAGACAGCGGCCAAGACGTCTTCTCAAAAGAAGTAAGTCCGGCATATTACATTTCGGTAGAAATTGACTAAATTTGCAGATGGTTCTGGGAACCGGTTTGTTAACAAATAGGATATGAAAGAGGAAATAGAACAGTTGCTTGCGGAGATTAAAGATCTCAAATGCAAGTCAGAGAAAGATATAGAGGAAGCGAGAGTCCGTCTTCTGGGAAAGAAAGGTGAAATCACCAGACTTTTCGATGAATTCAGGACAGTCGCTCCGGAAATGAAGAGAGAGTTCGGCCAGAAGCTGAACGTCTTGAAAAAAGAGGCTTTGGCGCGCATAGAAGAGTTGAAGGCCAATGTTGCGGCATCAGGTGCTGCTTCTGCGGATGATTTCGACGGTACTGTGCCCGGCGACCCTATTCCTCTCGGGACAAGACATCCGGTCTCCATTGCAAGACAGCAGATCGTGAACATCTTCCGCAAGTTCGGCTACGACGTGGCAGAAGGTCCGGAAATCGAGGATGACTACCACGTATTCGAGGCATTGAACTTCCCTCCTAACCATCCCGCAAGAGATATGCAGGACACCTTCTTCGTGTCTGTAGGACATAAGGATCCGCTTCTGCTTCGTACCCACACCTCCAGCGTACAGGTCAGGGCGATGGAAAAGATGCAGTTGCCGATTCGCGTCATCTGTCCGGGAAGAGTGTTCAGAAACGAGGCTATCTCGGCCAGAGCACACTGCATATTCCATCAGGTGGAAGGTCTCTACATCGATGAGAACGTGACATTTGCAGATTTGAAGCAGGCTATTCTCCTTTTCGCGCGTGAAATGTTCGGTCCGGACACCCAGATACGTATGAGACCGTCATACTTCCCGTTCACCGAGCCGTCAGCAGAGGTGGACGTAAGCTGCAACATCTGCCACGGAAAAGGCTGCAACATATGTAAAGGAACAGGCTGGCTGGAAATTCTCGGCTGCGGCATGGTGGATCCGAACGTTCTCGAGGCTTCCGGAATCGACAGCAAGAAATACTCTGGATTCGCATTCGGAATGGGTATCGAGCGTATCGCGATGCTGAAGTGGCAGGTCAATGATCTCCGTCATTATTTCGAGAACGATATGCGTTTCCTGCGTGAGTTCCGTACCTGTGTGGAGGTGTAGAAACAAGCTTTGAATGAGATTCTGCTAATTTTTCCACAAAAAATGCCGAAAAAATTTGCAGAGTCGGAATTTATACCTATCTTTGCAATCCCGAAACACCAATAGGGATTACAAAATGCGGAAATAGCTCAGTTGGTAGAGCACAACCTTGCCAAGGTTGGGGTCGCGAGTTCAAGTCTCGTTTTCCGCTCTCGGAAGCCATCTGAATTTTCAGGTGGCTTTTTTGTATTATACTGCATAATTAACTCAAGATGAAAAAATTACTGTTAATCGCCCTGTCTGCATTGTCGGCATTTTCCGTCAATGCTAAAGAAGTTCCCGTTGTCATCAATGTGAAAACTGATGCCGTGTCATTGATACTCAAGACTGAAACTGACGGCCGTCTCACGACATTGCACTTCGGCGGCGTCATAGAAGATGCCTCGGCATTGGCTGGCTTCAAGAACGGAATCACTTCCAATCACGGTTCGCCTTACGAGGCATATCCGACACTCGGCTGGCGTGCATTCGACGAACCTGCATTGTCCGTGACACATAAGAACGGAGACCTCAACACAGAGCTCAGATATGTTTCACATGAAGCCAAGGCCCTGAAAGACAATAATATAGAACAGACCGTCATTCATCTTTCCGATGCGAAAGAAGGCCTGGACGTGGATCTCGTCTATACTGCGTACAAAAAACAGAATGTGATAACTGCCCACTCGGTAATCAGAAACGGCGAAAAGGGAGCGGTGACGCTTCATAATTACTACTCCTCCGCATTGCCCGTAAAAGCGGACAAATATCTCCTTACCCATCTCCACGGTGCTTGGGCGGCAGAGTCCCAGATGGAAAACACGCTGCTCACCCACGGGACCAAGAGCATCGAGAGCCGCAAGGGTGTCAGAACCACGCATACGGAAAACCCTGCATTCATGCTCAGCCTGGACACGGATTCGTTCAATGAGAACTATGGCGAAGTGATAGCTGGAGCATTGGCCTGGAGTGGAAACTACAAGCTGAACTTCGAACTTACCGAGTTCAATGTGCTGAACATTCTTGCCGGAATCAATCCGTATATGTCCGAATACACGCTTGCGAAAGGTGAGTCGTTCACGACACCTGAGATGATCTGGACATGGAGCGGAGAAGGCGCAGGCCAGGCAAGCCGCAACCTGCACAGCTGGGCCCGTTCGTACTGGATGGTAAGCGGCCAGGACATTGTCCCGACCCTTCTGAACAGCTGGGAAGGCGCGTATTTCAATTTCAATGCCAAGACATTGACCGATATGATAGATGATGCCGCGTCGATGGGTCTTGAGATGTTCGTGCTGGACGACGGCTGGTTTGCCAACAAATATCCCCGCAACAACGACAAGGCCGGGCTGGGAGACTGGCAGGTCAATGTCACGAAACTTCCGGAAGGCATTGACTTTATCGCGTCCCACGCTCACGACAAGGGCCTGAAGTTCGGCATATGGATAGAGCCGGAGATGGTGAATCCGAAGAGTGAACTGTATGAGAAGCATCCGGACTGGATAGTGAAGGACAAGATGCATCAGCCGACGCAGATGAGAAGCCAGTATCTCCTGGATTTGACGAACCCGAAGGTGCAGGATTTCGTTTTCGGCGTGTTTGACCAGACTATGAGCCTGTCCGACAAGATAGACTATATCAAATGGGACGCGAACCGCCACGTGGAGAATGTGGGTTCGGGTTATCTGCCTGACAATGAGCAGAGTGAGTTCTGGGTGAAATATGCTCAGGGGCTCTATAGCATCATGGACAGAATACGTGCCAAATATCCGGACGTGATGATTCAGGCATGCGCTTCCGGAGGCGGAAGAGTAGAATATGGTGCCCTCAAGTATTTCAATGAATTCTGGACCAGCGACAATACGGAAGCATTGACCAGAACCGTCATACAGTATGGTACAAGCCTCTTTTATCCTGCCAATGTCATAGGTTCCCACGTGTCAGCGGTGCCTAATCACCAGACCGGAAATATGACTCCTATAAAATTCCGTTTCGATGTAGCCTGTGCAGGACGATTGGGCATGGAACTGCAGCCTAAGAATATGACGGAGGAAGAGAAGGCATTTGCACGGAAGGCCATTGCGAATTACAAGGGATACAGGGATATTGTAGCCACCGGGGACCTGTATAGGATCGGCTCTCCTGTGGACGGCTCAGGCACGCACGGAGTGCTGTATGTCTCTCAGGACAAGAAGCGTGCGGTATTCTTCGCATATTGCACTAAGTATCAGAGCCGTACGACCTGTCCTCAGTTCCGGTTGAGGGGTCTTTCCGCAGAGTTGGATTACCATATCGAAGAACTCAATGTGGAGAAATCCTCAAGCTGGTTCTCAGGAAAGACATTGCCGGGGTCAATGCTTATAAGCAAGGGGCTGAATCCTCCTGTGAAGCAGGTTTACCAGAGCGCGGTCTTCCTCTTGGAAGCCAAATAGTTATAAAAAAGAGGCTGATCCATGATGGGTCAGCCTCTTCTTTTCTTTGTCAGTAAGCGGATTGCGCCTACTTGTTTTCTTTAATGGGCCAGCTATTCGTTACTTTTCCAGAATAGCCCAACCGTCTTTTACCAGCTCAGCCCACGCTTCCTTGTAGGCTTCTATGCATCCTTTAGGTACATAAATGGTTTTTACCCCTGAAGAAGGTCCGACCTTGTTTTTCGTGCCGTTCTTTCCGACATATTTTGCAGGCTTTTTGCCGAGACAGAATATCGTGGAAAGATTCGGTGTACCGGTAATGCAGTTTTCCTTCATCTCCACCACTGTTGCCGGTAATGTCAATGTCTTTATGACCGAGTTCTCGTAAAGTGCCCATTCGCGGATTATTTCGGTTTTGTCCTGAACCGTGTAGCTGTCGCCGCTGCCGCCATTGAGAACCATCAATGTGGTCATATTGTAATCGTACAGCGCACCGTTGACATCGGTCTTGAAATATTTGTTGTCTGCATTGACCTCCCATCTCATCTTGTCGTTGCCGTTTGACGGGCTGCCGGAAATCGCCTTCACTGTTGACGAGAGGACGATTTTGGTGTAGTCGCTATAGGCGAAAGCGCGGTTCATGATCTGGGTTATGCCTTCCGGAAGACGGAATTCGCTTATATTCTTGATGCCGGAATCCCTGTTCTTGCCTCCGCAGAAACTTTCGTACGTATTGTTTTGACTATTCAAACCCTTGATGATTTCGCTCTCAGCCCTGGTTTCGCTCAAGTCAAGGATGATCTGGCTGAATGGTTGTTCCGGATCGGTCTGCTGATTCAGGCTTCTTGTCGCCTCCATGATGCTCTTGAATTTATCCTCGCGCAGCATTGCACTCTCCGGCATGGTTACCCTGACGGATTTTTTAGCAGTTTTTATCCAGTCGATGTCCACCTCGCCCTCAAGGCCGTCAACATACATTCTCGTCTTTTCGATCTCGATTTCTTTCACCGGAAAGTTGACTGCGCTTCCCGGATCGATCTTTAAGTCGCTCTTCTTTTTAAGTTCGCAGCCGCCGTCAGTACAGTTTATGGAAAATTTGAGATTCGTGAGAGTCCTTGGACCGGACATAGGCAATACGATAGGGATTACGGTCGGGTTGTTCGCATCAGTGCTTATGGACACAGGTGTTTTCATTTTGACAACCAGATTGTTTACTGAATATGCCGGATGAAGTGAGGACCATCCGTCCTTGTAATACGTAAAGGCCTTCTTGTAGAGCCCGCTGGCGCTGATTGTGCAGGAATGGATCTCCGTTGCCGTCTGGGACCAGACTTTAAGCCGAATTACCGAACCTGCATATTGGAAGTCAATGACTTTATCCTTTCCGACTCCATACATGGGAAGAGGAAGTTTCTCTCCGATATTCTCTTCATACCACTGGTTTATCGGAAAATCGCAGTAGAAGTATCCGTTGTCCTCGTGGCCTTTGCAGAATGAAGCAGGATAGAATGCGAAAAACTCCTCATCCCCGGCAACATCTCCACTGACGTATGTGAATTTTCCCACTTTGCTCCCGGCAGCGTCGTCCATCAGTCTGTAAATGCCGAGGCAAGTGTTGTGTCCTCTTGGGTTAGATGAGTTTGAGCCGTGCTTCCCGGAGGTCTGGATGGCGATACTGTCGTTCTTGATCCATGATACCTTAAGCCCGTTAAGCGCGGTTCTGGTGTTCACGTCATTGATATTGGCTGTAAGTTCGACAGGTCCTTTTACCGTTTCCGGCATTGTGCTTTTGGAACAGCATGTAAAACTCAGCAGACCTGAGGCTATACCGCAGGCTACAGCAAGAATTCTTATTATCGTTTTCATGATATGTTCAAGATTAATCCCAGTCGGCGTTGACTTCATGGAGGTCACTGAGGCCCTTTGAACTTGAGATATCGGAGCCAGAAGCGAAACAATTCTGGACGTCGAAGTACAGAGTCGCTATCTGGGGCGCGACATAATTCACGTTTTTCTTTATCATATACTATTTTCGTAATACTTGTAAGTTCGTCTGTATTATTGTATTATGAAGCCTCTGCGCATATACCCTCACGGTGGCAGGGGGCAAAAAAAGCGGACGACTCGCGATGAATCATCCGCTCTACTGTCGGGGTACTGTGACTCGAACACAGGACCCTCTGGTCCCAAACCAGATGCGCTAGCCAACTGCGCCACACCCCGATAAACAAACCCTCGGATTTTCTCCTAAGGTCCCGATTACAGAATCGTTCTTCTGAATGGGACTGCAAATATACGCCTAATTTTCGACTTTCCAAAATTTTTCACGAAAAATCGAGATTTCAGGCAATTTTCAGTCCATTTGAAAGGAAATCTTGGCGGTTTTAGGGAGAAAAGCATTAACTTCAACATTTGAAGGTTCTATTTGTGGAACCTCAGTACGGAGTATGATGATAGAAGCTAAAAATATCCAGAAATCGTTCGGCAGCCTGAAAGTGCTGAAGGGCATTGATTTCCAGGCGGAAAAATCTGAAGTGGTGTCCATAATGGGCGCATCGGGGGCGGGCAAGTCCACATTGCTCCAGATACTCGGGACATTGTCCTCGCCGGACGGCGGAAGCCTTGTAATAGACGGTATTGACGTGCTCGGGCTGGACCGCAAGGCGATAAGCGCGTTCAGAAACCGGAAAATCGGCTTCGTGTTTCAGTTCCATCATCTTCTTCCTGAGTTTACTGCTGTGGAAAATGTGATGATTCCGGCTCTTATTGCGGGGAAATCTGAGAAGGTGGCGAAGTCTGAGGCGATGAGCCTGCTCGATGCGTTGGGCCTTTCGCAGCGGTATTCCCATAAGCCGTCAGAGTTGTCAGGTGGTGAGCAGCAGAGAGTTGCTATAGCAAGGGCATTGGTGAACAAGCCTTCTGTGCTGTTTGCCGATGAGCCTTCCGGTAATCTCGACAGTGTGACGAAGGCGGATTTGCACGCTCTGTTCTTCAAGCTCAGGGATGAGTTCGGTCAGACGATAGTGATTGTCACTCATGACCCGGATTTAGCGAAAATGTGTGACAGGACATTGTACATGAAAGACGGCCTTTTCGTAGATGGAAAATAGTTTCAGATTCAAGCGGTTCTCGGTAAGAAACGAACGCTCTGCAATGAAAGTCAATACGGACGGGGTGCTGCTCGGAGCTGTAGTGCCGGTCTGCGATGCTGATTGCAGGGTGCTGGATATCGGTACGGGCACAGGCGTGATAGCATTGATGCTGGCTCAGCGCCTGACAGCAGATACGGAACAGGCTTCCCGGATGCAGCCGTTGAGGATTCTGGGCATTGACATTGACCCTGATGCAGCGGCGGAAGCTGCTGACAATTTCGCGTCTTCTGAATGGGCGGAGGCATTGACATCGGAGAAAATCAGCTTGGAGAGCCTGGAGGTCAGGCTTGCGGGGACTGCTTCTGAAGCATTCGACATCATTGTCTCGAATCCTCCGTATTATGATTCTTCATTGACAAATCCTGATGGGAAAAAGGCTGTGGCGAGGCATACGGATTTGCCGCAGGGTTCGCTTTCGTATCGGGAGGTGATGGAGTTCGCTGCGCGCCATCTGTCAGCGACGGGGCGGCTTTCTGTGGTTCTGCCGTCAGACCAGGAGTTTGCTGCGCTCCGGTATGCGAGAATGTGCGGGCTGCATTTGAGTCATCTTCTGCGTGTGAGGACTGTGGAGAGGAAGCAGCCCAAGCGCTTTATCGCCACGTTTGTCACTGCGCCTTGCGAGTGCAGGACTCAGATGCTTACAATAATGGAAAAAGGGAAATATACCGATGAGTACATTTCCCTTGTGAAAGATTTTTATCTTTTCGGCTGACTAGGCTTTCGCCCGTCATTCCACCGACCAATCTGTTGTCTTCTGAATTCTTCTTCTGCCACGAACATTTTCCCTACTTTCTCGGCTGACAGGATTTTCAGGAAAGAAGGCGCGTACTTGGCCTCCACTGCTCTGGAAAGTTTAATGGCATTGACATAATTATTGACCAATACCGATATTTCCTTTTCCGGCAGTCCTGCTTTCAGGCCTTCGTTCAATGCCTTGAATGCCACCATGTTTTTCTTGAATGAGGCCCTGCGCTCGTTCTCCATGTCGTTGTAAACAGGCCAGAACTTCTCGGCTTCAGCAGGGGTGAGGTCCATCGCTGACGTCAGAAACGCGATTTTCTCGGTTTTCATCTTTTCCTGCCAATCGCATTTGTTCGAGTTGTCCGCGAAGGAAGCGGTTCCTGTCAATGTAAACAGCGCCGCTACCAGGATTGTCATAAAACTATTCATTCTGCTCATAATATTCGATGTGTTCTAAGGTTGTTCCGGAATATATCAGGTAGGCAGTTATGTCTGCTGTTGTAAGTTCTTCTGTTTCAGTTGTCTGGTAGATAAGGTCCGGCTCTGTTACCGGCACCATGTCAGCGAGCTGTATCTTGTCCAATGTGGAAATGTCCTGGTCGTCCCGGGTGCCGACTGTCTTTCTGAGGAGGGCTGTTCCGCAAGTGACAATGAAAAGAAACGCTGCGGCAAGAGCCAGATATGGTCTGATCCTGTCCATCGTAGAGACACCGGACATCTGCTCGGGGATAGCTGAAAGCTTGGTCTCCAAGTGCTCAAAGTATCCTTCCGGAGTACTGTATGGATTTGTTTTCTGTTTCATAGACACTGTTATTTTATTCATTAGACACGTCTCATAACGAAAAGTCAAGTTGCTCCTTGATTTTTTCGTATGCGATGTGGTAAGATGCCTTCAGTGCACCGACCGTGGTGCCGGTAAGTTTGGCGATATCCTCATATTTCATATCCTCGAAATACCTGAGTGAAAATACGATACGCTGTTTCTCGGGCAGTTTCTGCATGGCTTTCATAAGAGCCCTCTGCGCTGCGTCGCCGTTGAAATAAGGGTCTTCGTCGATTTTCCGCTCCATTTCCGAGTCAATGCTCTTGAAGGTCAATGCTGCTCTGACTTTCTGTTTCCGCAGGAAGTTCAACGTCTCATTGGTGGCAATCCTGTATATCCACGTATAAAGCCGCGCCTCCTCCCTGAAAGAAGGAAGTGCGGCCCACACTTTTATAAATATCTCCTGAATCAGATCATCGGCATCTTCGTGGCAGCACACGAAACGGCGGACATACCAGAAAAGTCTTTCACTGTAGGATTTGACTATCTCTGAAAATGCCCTTTCCCTGTCACCGCTGCGGTACAGCCGGATTATTTCGTCATCCTGCATCAATGCCCGATGTCTCCCGGTCAGGATGGTTATTTACGGAAGATAGCCTTTCTTGCTGCCTCGGCAATATGCTCGGCATCAAGTCCGTAGGAAGCCATAAGCTTTGCAGGTGTTCCGGACTCTCCGAAACGGTCTCCGCCATTTATGAACTCCATCGGAGCCGGTGCCTTTGCCGCGAGAACTCCGGCGATCAGTTCGCCGAGCCCGCCAGCCATATTGTGTTCCTCAGCCACTACCACAGCCTTTGTCTTGAGGACAGAAGCTACCACTGCAGCCTCGTCGAGAGGTTTGATGGTGGCAATGTCAATGACTTCTGCGCAGATGCCTTCGCTCTCAAGGAGTTCGGCAGCCTGAAGTGATTCCCATACCAAGTGGCCTGTAGCGATGATAGTCACGTCTTTGCCTTCATTCATGACATAGGCCTTGCCGATTTCGAACGGAGCGTCGGCCGGTGTGAAGTTAGGAACGGACGGGCGTCCGAAACGAAGGTAAACAGGGCCGTTGTATTTGGCTGCGGCGATAGTGGCAGCCTTTGTCTGGTTGTAGTCGCAAGGATTCAGGACCACCATGCCTGGGAGTGCGCGCATGAGGGCAATGTCTTCCATTGTCTGGTGTGTCGCGCCGTCCTCTCCAAGGGTGATGCCTGCATGGGATGCTGCAATCTTCACATTGGTCTCACCATAAGCGACTTCCTGACGGATCTGGTCGTAAACTCGGCCTGTAACGAACTCTGCGAAAGAGCCTGCGAAAGGAATCTTGCCGGTAATTGCAAGTCCGGCAGCAGCGCCGATCATATTGGCTTCGGCGATACCGCACTGGATGAATCTCTCAGGGAAATCATTGGCAAAAGCGTCCATCTTGAGGGAGCCCTTGAGGTCGGCTGTAAGAGCTACAACTCTGGAGTCTGCTTTTCCAGCCTCATAAAGACCTGCACCAAAACCGCTTCTGGTGTCTTTCTTTCCTGTATCTGTATATTTTGTCATAATAGAAATCAGTTAATGTTAATAGTCTCCAAGAGTCTCTTCGAGCTGAGAAAGTGCTGCCTCGCACTGTTCCTGTGAAGGAGCCTTTCCGTGCCATTTGCAAGTGCCTGCCATAAAGTCAATGCCGTGGCCCATGTCGGTCTTGAACAGAATCATAGTAGGGCATCCCTTGTTTGCCTTCGCCTTTGCGAATGCATCTGCGATAGCCTCGAAATCGTGTCCGTCAGCTACGATGGTGTTCCATCCGAAAGCTTTCCATTTCTCTTCAAGGTCGCCTTCGCCTGCAACAGAAGCTACAGTGCCGTCGATTTGCTGGCCGTTCCAGTCGGTCATGGCGATAATGTTGTCCAGTTTGTGGTGGACAGCGAACATTCCGGCCTCCCAGATCTGTCCTTCCTCGCTCTCGCCGTCGCCGCACAGGACATAGACGAAATTGTTCTCGCCGTCAAGTTTCTTTCCGAGAGCTGCACCGGCTGCTGCAGAAAGTCCCTGTCCCAAAGAACCTGAAGCCTGGGTAATGCCAGGAAGTCCTTTTTCTACTGAAGGATGGCCCTGAAGTCTGCTGCCGAACTGTCTGAATGTAGCGAGTTCTGCTACCGGGAAGTATCCGCGGCGCGCAAGAATGGAATAATAAACAGGGGTGATGTGTCCTGCTGAAAGGATGAAGATGTCCTCATTCTTTCCGTCTCTTTTCCAGTCTGACGGGTTGATCTTCATCTCATTGAAATAGAGGTCTGTAAGAATGTCGGTGCTGCTCAATGAGCCTCCCGGGTGTCCGGATTGTGCTCCGGCAACCATTCTTACGATGTCTCGCCTTACCTGAGATGCGATTCTTTTCAATTCCTCAACATTTGTCATAATAAATGAGTTTATTTGTTTTCATTTTATTTCATTCTGCAAATATAGTGAAAAGAAGTGAAATCGCGTATGGAAGATGACCTTTCATTGTATTTGCAGAGCGTGTGGCAATCTTCAAAGATAGGATTTTATTGTCTAAATGCAGCCGCTTCTGCCGAACTTGTGGAAATATTTTTTCTTTGGTCTGTATGGTTGGGGCAAAGCGGCATTGATGGAGTAGAGGGGTGAAAATGCAAAAGGGGTCGGCTAAAACTTTAGCCAACCCCTTACAGGAGCGGAAGCGGCAGGATTCGAACCTGCGAACCGCTTTAGGGCGGTCAACTGTTTTCGAGGCAGCCTCCTTCAGCCACTCGGACACGCTTCCTGTTATTTTTTATTTTATTGGGACCCTGTCCCAAACCCTGACACTCCGTGCGGCCTTTGCGTCCTCCACGTATTTGCTGT
>OGON01001901.1_pt1 | contig 13551 bp, 7 predicted proteins | sample 1552671 | NCBI WGS metagenome assembly OGON01 (sample SAMEA2580136, study PRJEB22360) | human gut metagenome | biome: human gut; feature: human-associated habitat; material: faeces | place: Denmark | collected 2008/2010 | reverse complement strand
CGTTCGGGAAAACCGCAAATCCCCCGCGGGGGGGGTTTCCCTGCCGCTGGCGGGATTGCTTATAGGCGGCATCGTGCTCCTGCGCCCGAAGGCCGATCCCGAAGCGGCTTTTGTGGCCGGGATGGAGATGGAAGGACGGGCCGATTCGGTCGACCTGCGGCCGTTCGACCCCAATACCGTGGACTACGACGGACTTCGGCGGCTGGGCTTGTCGAAGCACGAAGCCGTGAGCCTGCTGAAATACCGTGCCGCGGGGAAGATCTTCCGCATCCCGGAGGATGTGACGCTTTGCTACGGCATCAGCGATTCGCTCTACCGCCGCCTGGCTCCCTATATCCGTATCGGGCGCAAATACGCCATCGCGCCCCGGCAGTATCGCACGGGGCGTGTCGTGCCCGAACCCATGCCGCCCACGCGCTTTCGCATCGACACCGTGGGGGCGCGTTACCTGCGGGCCATCGGGGCGTTGTCCAAGCGGCAGGCCGAGGCCTTCATCCGCTGGCGCGACCTGAGCGGGATCTACGACATGGAGGAGTTGCGCGCCTGCTATGTCGTGAGCGATTCGGTGGCTGCGGCGCTCGAACCCTATATTATCTTTCCCGAGCGCGGAGCTGCGCCGGTCGACGAACCCGTGGAGATCAATACGGCCGATTCCGCGACGCTGCGTGGCGTGGTGGGGATCGGAGCGCGGACGGTGGTGTCGATCATGAACTACCGCGCGAGGCTCGGCGGATTTGTCCGTCTGGAGCAACTCGCAGAGGTTCCGGGAGTCACGGAACGCAATTATGAGAAAATTTTGAAACAAATTTGCTGCGATAGTTGTGAAATTCGGAAAATTGATATTAACTTTGCAACCCCGAAAGTCCTTAGGCAGCATCCGTATATTCCGCCGCAGAAGCTTCGGAAATTACTTAAAACAAGACAGTTGAAAGGAGGTTGGAGTACCGCTGGAGAATTGGTGGAACAGAACATATTGACCCGCGAGGAGGCAGCACGGCTGGCTCCTTACCTGCGGTTCGGTACCCGAAGCGGGGCTGACGATACGGACAACGACACGATATGGGGCGAGGTATCAGGTGATGCGAACCCCGGAGGAATTTAAGTAAACGACGATATTAAAAAAACAAAAAAAAGAATACTACTATGATTATCATGCCGGTAAAAGAGGGCGAAAACATCGAACGCGCCCTGAAGAAGTTCAAACGTAAATACGAGCGCACGGGCGTCCTGAAGGAACTCCGCCGCCGCCAATATTTCACCAAGCCTTCGATCGCCAAGCGCGAGGCGATGCAGCACGCTGTTTACGTAGAGCACATGTACCGCGACGAGGATTAATCCCCGTTGGTACCCGTATCCATATGCCCCGGCTGAAATAGCCGGGGCTTTTTGTTTTCCTCTTCATTTCCCGACCTTTCTTTTCCACCCCTCTGACCTTGCCGAGCACTTCCACGCTTGCCGGTCTGTATAATCATCTTTTCCAATCTCTCCCTGCCTTTTCCCGGCTCCTCTCTCTTCTTCCCCTGCTTTTTTCCGCTCCTTTCCCTGCCTGTATTTCTGCTGCATTTTGAGTGAAACTAAAAAATATAGTTGAAAAACTATTTAAAATAGTTGTGGGTGAAGTTTTTTTAGTTACCTTTGTTCCTGTAAGCCCGGCCGGCCGATCGGAGCAGGGCGGATAACAGAAACCAAAACCGGTATGATGGAAAAACTGACACGCAGGGAAGAGGAACTGATGCGCTGCTTCTGGGAGCACGGCCCGCTTTTCGTACGCGAGCTCGTGGCGCTCGCCACCGAACCCAAGCCCCATTTCAATACGCTTTCAACCATGGTGCGCGCCCTCGAAGCCAAGGGGTATGTCGCCCACAATACCTTCGGAAGCACCTACCAGTATTACCCGGTGGTGACCGAGGAGGAATTTTCGCGCCGCACGCTGGGCGGGGTCATCAGTAAATATTTCGAGAACTCCTACCTCGGGGCCGTTTCCGCCCTGGTCGAGGAGGAAAAAATCTCGGTCGACGAACTGCGCGAGCTGATCGACCATATCGAAACCCAAAACCGTCGTTAGCCATGTACACACTGATGCTGTACAGCCTGAAGGTCGGCGCCTGCCTGGCGGTGTTCTACCTTTTCTTCAAATTGCTGCTGAGCCGCGAGACCTTCCACCGCCTGAACCGGATCGTGGTGCTGGCGGCGATGGTGTTGTCGTTCGTGTTGCCGCTGTGTGTCATTACGGTCTATCGCGAACTCCCGGCCATGCCGGAACTCCCGGTGACGGAGGAGGCGGGCTACGCCCCGTCCGCGGAGCCGGAATCCCAACCTTTCCCGTGGGATAAGGCGGCGACGGCCGCTTTCCTTGCGGGAGCCGCCGCTGCGTTGTTATGGACGCTCGGGTCGGTATGCGGCGTATTGCACATGATCCGCCGGGGGCACAGGGAGCGGCTGGGCGACGGCTCCGTGCTCGTACGCACCGACCAGCCGGTCGTACCGTTCAGCTGGTACCGGTATATCGTGATGTCGGAAAAGGATCTGGCCGAGAACGGCGAGGCGATCGTGCTGCATGAGAAAGCCCACCTGAGGCTGCGCCACTCGTTCGACCTGTTGGTGACCGACCTTGCCGGGTGCCTGCAATGGTTCAACCCTGCGATGTGGCTCCTGCGCCGTGAGTTGCGCGCCATCCATGAATACGAAGCCGACGAGGCGGTGCTGGACAGTGGCGTCGACGCCCGGCAATACCAGTTGTTATTAATAAGGAAAGCTGCCGGCGGGAGGTGGTACTCAGTCGCCAACAGCTTTAATCACAGTAAACTTAAAAACCGTATTACCATGATGTTGCGTAAAAAATCGTCGCGGTGGGCCGGGGCCAGGGCGCTCCTGCTCCTGCCGCTCACGGCCGTCGCCCTGGGGGCTTTCGCCGAAACCGCTTATGTCTTTCCCGATGACAAAGGTAAAAAAGAAAATGTTTCGATCCGCATCGAAGGGGCGAATTTTTACTCTTCAGACGGAAAATCCGGCAAGCCGCTTTTCGTGGTCGACGGCCTCGAGGTGGCGTCGATAGATACACTGTCGCCTGACCGGATCGCTTCGGTGACGGTACTCAAGGATGCTTCGGCAGAAGCCCTGTACGGCGAGAAAGGCAGGAACGGCGTAGTGGTCGTTTCGACGAAGGATGCCGCCGGCGGTGCGCGGGATTATTCGGTCGACGCCGAGGACGGCTCTGTCAAGGTCGTGGTGCGCGGTTCCGGGAAGATGTCGGATGTCAGGGTGAGCGGCAGTTCTACGGTGCCCGCAGATAAGGCCGGGATCGACGCCGGTGCGAAAACCCGCGGACATGTCGTGTCCGTTACCGGCAGCGACGGGAAGAAGACTGTCGTCAGCCAGAGCCGGGTGACCGTCACTGACGACGGGGGCGTGACCGTCATGAAGACGCAACCGGACGCGGTGCAGGTTGGCGGACTGTCGCCGGGGCAGGCGACCCAGGCCGCGGAAGCCGGGCTCAAAGCCGCAGAGGAAGGGATGAAGGCTGCCCGTGCCGGACTGGAGGCTGCCCGCGAATATATGTCGGGCGAGGAGTGGAAAAAGGCACAGGCCGAACTCGACAGGGCACAGAAGGAGCTCTCTTCGGCACGCAAGCTGTCTGCCGCGCAACTCGCAGCCGTCCGCGAGCAGGAGGAGGCCGTGCGCAAGTATATGGCCAGCGACGAGTGGAAAGAGGCGCAGAAGCAGATACAGGAGGCGCAGGCGCATTTGGCCGACCCCCGGGTACAGGCTGCCCTGGCGAAAGCTGCCGAGGCCGGGTCGACGGCAGCCGGCGTCGAGATCCGTCGCAAGGTCGCCGAACATATGGAGCAGACAGAGGATGCCGGTACGCTGAAGAGCAGTACGATCGTGATCCGCGGATCGGGCAAGTCGCCGTTTGAAAAGGGGGAGGAACCCCTTGTCGTGATCGACGGCAAGGTGTTTAAGGATACCAAGAAACTGGAGGGGCTTGATCCCGGCCGGATTGAGAACATATCCGTACTCAAGGATGCCTCGGCGGTCGAGAAATACGGCAGGAAAGCCCGCAACGGCGTCATCGAGATTACGACCAGGAAAAAATAAGCAGGCCATAAGTATAAAAAGTTCGTGCCCGGGACGGTTCTGCTGCCCCGGGTTTTTTCGTCGGCCATGCGATACGGGCGTGAAACTTGCAGAATTAGGATGGAAAAAGTTATCTTTGCATGTAAAATACAAAACAGAAGCTATGAAACGCCTGCTATTTTTTCTTACGGTCGCAACGCTCGTTTCATGCGGCCGGACATTCGAGCAGCGCACGGCCAAATATGCCGAGGTCGGATCCGTGAACGATAACCGTGCTGCGGTGCTCGATATCAACGAAGGGGTCGGCCGTTGGGGGTATGTCGACGGGACGGGACGGCTGGTCATCGAATGCCGTTATGCCGATGCCCGGAGTTTCGACGACGGACTGGCCGCCGTGCAGGAGCCCGAAGGGCTGTGGGGCTATATAGATACCGCAGGCCGGGCGGTCGTGGCTCCGCAATTTACGGTGGCCGGGGCGTTCGACGACGGCATGGCCTGGGTGCAGGCCGGCGAGCTCTGGGGACGTATCGACAAAACGGGGAAAACCATCATCCCCTGCCTTTATTCCGAGATCGGCGAACCCGACGAACGGGGCTGGATGCGTGTTCTGCGCGACGGTAAATGGGGCGTCCTGCGCCAAGACGGCGAGGTGGTAGTCCCCTGTGCCTATAACCTGATCGGCGAGCCGAACGCCTACGGGCTGATCCCCATGACGAGCGACGGCAAACATGGCTTCCTCGGCGCCGACGGGCGCGAAGTGCTGCCTTGTTTCTTCTCCTATATTTCCGATTTCAAGGACGGTTATGCCCGGACGAACTACGGCGGCAGCATGGTGCTGCGCGACGAACCCTACGGCGGCCAGTGGGGACTTATCGACACGCTGGGGCACGAGACGATCCCGTGCCGCTATTACTACCTCGATACCCCGGGCGAGGGGCTCGCGGCGTTCAGGCTGGAGCAGTTCGGCAATTACGGGTATGTCGATGTCAAGGGGAATGTGGCTATTTCGCCCCGTTTCTCCGTGGCGCGGCCCTTCTCGGGCGGGGTGGCCGTGGTGAGCTACAACAATGTCAATTTCGGGCTTGTCGACCGCAACGGCGGTGAAGTCAGCTCGTTCCGCTATAAACGCATCGGCAGGTTCAACGACGGGCTGGCGCCTTTCAATACCGACCTCTACGGCATGAATTTCCAGGGTATGGAGCCCCGTTGCGGCTATATCGACACCGAGGGACGCGAAGTGATACCGGCCAAGTGGGACGATGCCGCCGAGTTCAGCGAGATGCGTGCCGCCGTGATGCGCTTCGGTACCAATGCCGAAGATTTCTACGATGCCCGCTGGGGCTATATCGCCACGAACGGTCAGCTGGTCGTGCCGCTCAAGTACCACGAGGCCTATCCGTTCAGCTGCGGACTGGCGCGTGTCTTCATCAAGGGGCTCGGGTACGGGTATATCGACCGGCAGGGGAACGAAGTCGTTCCCTGCAAGTATCAGGAGGCCGAAGATTTCCACGATTTCAGAGCAAAGGTCAAACAATACGACCGGGTGCTGACGATCGACGAGACGGGACAGATCGTCGAGCAATGACGCTCCCCGGGCGGGGAATGGCGAAAACGGGGGCCGTGGCCTCCGTTTTTTCATGCCTGCGGCTTTCGCTTGCGGGCCTGTTGCGGCGCGTTGCGCTTACTTGAACCCTACGATCTCAGGGCGGGTGGGGCGGTAGCGGTACTGTTCGACGCGCGTGGCGTTCGACAGGCGGAAATATTCGCTCTCGACCAACCCGCGTTTGCCGAAGGCGATTCCCAGGCGGATCTGCACCGTGTTGAATACGAGCCGCTCGTTGCGGAGCCGTACACCCACTCCGAACGAGGTGAAAAAATCGTTTTTGAAAATGTTAGGCGAATAGCCGATCAGTCCGAAGTCTGCGAACCCGAATACCGCGATGCGGAACCCGAGGGGCTGGTAGGGGGTGAAGACCACCGTTTCCGTGTTGAGGATCATGCGGTTGGTTCCGGTGACGTACTCTTTGAGCGCCTGCAACCCGTTGTCGTGGGTGAAGCGGATCATTTCGTCGCTGCCTTCGCCCCGGTTCCAGCCTTGCGTGTAGTTGAACGCCAGGAACTGGCGGATGCGGCTGCGCCGGAACAGAAACAGGTTCGAGAACCACTTCAGGTCTACGTCGACGGCACTGTGGCGCCACATGCCGCTTTTGAGGTCGATGTAGCTTCCCAGCGTGAAGCCGCCCATGATATAGCCCATCCCCCGGAAGCCGCCGGTCTGGTAGGACATGCCGAGGTACATCTCGTCGTTGAACTCGCCCCACGAATAGCCGCTCACCAGCTCGGCTTTGTAACCCGTCGCCAGATACTCGCGGGTACCGAATCCGTAGACCATGTTCGCCGTGTAGAATTTTTCCCGGTAGAGCCCCCCGCCGAAGAGCATGGCGTCGTGGTCGTGCAGCGCGGGGTTGTAGTCGGCCGTGACGGGCGGGCGGCGGCTGAACCGGGCATAGCTGTAACGGCCCGTCAGGAAGACGCTCGATTTGATGGAGCGGATGTAGTGCGACTTGCCGCCCCATACGTCGAGGTTGCGGACTTTCACGAGCAGCGAGGTGTCGAGGTCGACCATGTAGCGTTTCGATTTTATGTCGCTGTACGTGAGGCCGATCTCGTAGTCCGTCGGCCGGATGAACTCCTTGCGCAGCCCGAGGTTCAGTTCCGAGTTGTAGAAGTCCCGGCCTGCCGAGAAGTCGGCCGTGTAGAATGTCCCCAGCACGTTGGGTATTTTGTATTCCACGATGTTGCCGCCGTAGGAGAAATCCCTGCGGCTGAAATTGGTCTTGAATTTCAGGGTGTTGCCCGTGCCGAAAATGTTGGCGTCCGAAAGCCCGACCATGGTGCGCCCTTCGCCGTGTATGCCTGCGTCGATGCTGATCGTCCAGCTGTCGCGCGTGCGGATGACCATATTCACACGGGTCGAATCGAGCGAGTCGGGTACGACGATCACCTCGGTATCGGAGATGTAGGGGCGCGAGCGCAGCAGTTGCTTGTTGCGGACGACCAGCTGGGGATCGAACTTGTCGCCCGGCTTGAACAGCAGGTCGCGCCGGATAACCCGTTCGCGGGTCAGCATGTGGGTCTTGTTGCCTGCGCGCTCGAACCAGTTGCCGCACGAGTCGAACGGCATCATGCGCTCGATGGTGATGTCGCCTACGGTTTTTCCGGCATAAGGTTCCAGCAACCTGCTTTCGTCCAATACGCGCCCGTTCATCGTCGTATCGAGTACGGGTTTGACGAAGAGCATCCTGTAAAGCATGCGCGGGACTGCGCGGCGGTTGGTTTTGGATTGTATGCTGTCGTAGAGGCGCTGGTTGCGCTCCGAGGTCGCCGTGTTCAGGCTGTCGGGGGAGAACCCGCCGGGGGAGACCCTGTCCGGCGACCGCACGCCGGGGCCGACCGTGCGGGCGAAACAGACGCTTTGCGCAGCGAGGAGGGTCAGCACGAGTATGCAAATCCGGCGATACATATCTTCAAAGATAACGTATTTTTTGATGAAAAAGTGCGCTGGAACCCGCTAAAATGCAGTCTCACGCTGGCAGGAGTTACTCCCGGCGAAAAACCGAACGGTGTCGGGTACCGGTATGCCCTGCCGTTGAGACTGACAATGCACCTGTTAAGGCAGCTGTCATTGCGGCTGTTGTGAAGACCGTCGATCCTGCAGCCGTTGCGGCTGACATAGCGGCTGCCTGTCGGCGGGCATGTGCCGGGACAGACGACCGGGCCCGAATAAAAAAGACGACTGAGAAAGTCGTCTTTTTTCTGCCATGCCCGGTTTGCAGGATTACCTGCGCCCCTCTTTGGCTTCGATGCACTCGGTGGCGTGCGGCACTTTCATCAGCCGCTCCTTAGGGATGAGCTTGCCAGTGGTCTTGCAGATGCCGTAGGTCTTATTTTCGATGCGCACGAGAGCCATCTCCAGGTTCCGTATGAATTTCATCTGGTGGGCCGCCAGACGTCCGCTCTCCTCTTTCGAGAGGGTCGCTGCGCCCTCTTCGAGGACTTTGAACGTCGGGGACGTATCCTCCGTGTCGTTATCAGCCGTGTGGGTGATCGTGGCGCGCAGCAGCTCATAGTCCGCGCGCGCATTCTCAAGCTTTTTCAGGATGAGCTGCTTGAACTCTTCGAGTTCGGCGTCGCTGTATCTGGTTCTTTCGTCTGCCATAGTCGTCTTTTCCTTGTTGGTTTTATGTAAAATTAAACAATTTTTCCGTAAACACCAAATTTTATATCGTTATCTACGATATCGTCCGGACGCACCCTTTATATCGTTCTCAGCAAGACGCATTTGCCGTTTCCCGAAGCGGATTTGCCGCCTTAGCCGCCCGTCAGATACGTGTCACGGCTATCCGGATCGGCTCGTCGTCGACATCCGAATCCACGACCACGCCTCCCTCGGGCCGTGCGGCCGCTTTCACCTCGACGGCGAGCGTCTGCGATGCGATATATCCGGCATATTTGGCGATCGCGCCGGCCACGAACTCCTTCTGTTCGATCTCGACGCGGATCTTGTCCGTCACCTCGAATCCCGAGTCCTTACGGATATTTTGGATGCGGTTTATCAACTCGCGTGCCACGCCTTCCGCCCGGAGCTCTTCCGTCAGCGTAATGTCCAGCGCTACGGTAAGTTTGCCTTCCGATGCTACCAGCCATCCCGGCATGTCCTCCGAGGTGATCTCGAAATCGGCCGGGGTCACGGTGATTTTTTCATCCCCCAGGTCGAGTACGGTCTGGGCCGCGGCTTCGATCTGGGCGATACGCTCCTGCGAGAACTCCGCCGTCATGGCGGCGATCTGCTTCATGTATTTGCCGTAGCGCGGGCCCAGCGTCTTGAAGTTGGGCTTGATGCGCTTGGTGATGATGCCCGTGGTGTCCTCGATCAGTTCGACCTGCTTGACGTTCACCTCGTTCATGATGAGGTTCTTCACGGCCGAAATATGCTGTGCCATGGCTGGGTCGAGCACCGGGATGAGAATTCTGGTGAGCGGCTGGCGCACCTTGATCGACACCTTGCGGCGCAGGGCGAGCACCATCGACGATACGCGCTGTGCCAGGGACATCATCTCCTCCAGGTCGGCGTCGATCAGCTTTTCGTCGGCCTTCGGGAAGGTCGAGAGGTGTACCGACTCGTCCGCGTGGCGGCCGCTGACGGCATTCAGGTCGCGGAAGATGCGGTCGGAGATGAAGGGTGCGAACGGTGCCGCGAGCATCGAAACGGTCTCCAGGCAGGTGTAGAGCGTCTGGTAGGCCGCCAGTTTGTCTTCCGACATGCCGCCTCCCCAGAACCGCTTGCGGTTGAGGCGCACGTACCAGTTCGAGAGGTTTTCGCCCACGAACTCCTGGATGGCGCGTGCCGCCGGGGTCGGGTCGTAATCCTCGAGCGAGCGGGTTACCTCCTTGACGAGCGTATTGAGCAGCGAAATGATCCACCGGTCGATCTCCGGTCGCTTCTCCACGGGGACTTCCGGCTCCTTGCCCGTAAATCCGTCCACATTGGCGTAGAGCGCGAAGAACGAGTAGGTGTTATAGAGCGTCCCGAAGAACTTGCGGCGTACTTCGTCCACGCCGTCCTTGTCGAACTTGAGGTTGTCCCACGGCTGCGAGTTGGAGATCATGTACCAGCGCGTGGCGTCGGCCCCGTAGGTTGCGAGTACCTCGAACGGGTCGACGCCGTTGCCCAGGCGCTTCGACATCTTGTTGCCGTTCTTGTCCAACACCAGCCCGTTCGAAATGATGTTCCTGAAGGCTACCGAGTCGAAGAGCATCGAGGCGATGGCATGCAGCGTGAAGAACCAGCCGCGCGTCTGGTCGACGCCTTCGGCGATGAAATCGGCCGGGTAGACCGACTTGAAATAGTCGCCGCCGTTCTCGAACGGATAGTGCAGCTGCGCGTACGGCATGGCACCCGAGTCGAACCACACGTCGATCAGATCGCTTTCGCGCTTCATCGGCTCGCCTTTCGACGACACGAGTACGATATTGTCCACATAGGGACGGTGCAGGTCGATATTGCGGGTCGAGTAGTTCTCCTTCGACATGTCGCCGACCTTGAAGTTCTTGAAGGGGTTCTCCTTCATGAAGCCTGCGGCAATCGACTTTTCGATCTCGCCCATCAGCTCCCCGATCGAACCGATGCACTTCAGCTCCGAGTAATCCTCCGTAGCCCATACCGGCAGCGGAGTGCCCCAGAAGCGCGAGCGCGAAAGGTTCCAGTCCACCAGCCCTTCGAGCCATTTGCCGAAACGGCCCGTCCCGGTCGATTCGGGTTTCCAGCGGATCGTCTTGTTCAGCTCGATCATCCGCTCGCGCAGCGCCGTGGTGCGGATGAACCACGAGTCGAGCGGGTAGTAGAGCACGGGTTTGTCCGTGCGCCAGCAGTGGGGGTAGGAGTGGGTGTGCTTCTCGATCTTGAAGGCCTTGTTTTCGGCTTTCAGCATCACCGCGATGTCGATGTCCAGCGTCGGGTCGGTCTCGCTCAGCCGCTCGTCGTAGGCGTTCTTCACGTAGCGGCCCGCATACTCCCCGTATTTCGCGGCGTCGACGTGCGTCTTCACGAACTCCGGGTCGAGCTCTTCGATCAAAAAGAATTTGCCCTGCCTGTCGACCATCGGCTGGTTCTTGCCCGCGCGGTCGACCATGAAGAGCGGCGGGATGCCGGCGGCCTTGGCCACACGGTCGTCGTCGGCGCCGAACGTCGGGGCGATGTGCACGATGCCCGTACCGTCCGAGGTGGTCACGTAGTCGCCGACGATCACGCGGAAGGCGTCGCCTTCCGGCTTCACCCACGGGATCAGCTGCTCGTAGCGGATGCCTTCCAGCTCGGGACCTTTCCAGCTCCCCTCCATGATCTCGTATGTGCCTTCCATCTTCTTGGTGAAGTAGGAACCCAGTAGCTCTTTGGCCAGAATGACCGTCTGCGGCCGGTCGGTGTAGGGGTTGCGGCACTTGACCTTCACGTATTCGATCGCAGGGCCTACGGCCAGCGCCGTGTTCGAAGGCAGCGTCCACGGCGTGGTGGTCCAGGCCAGGAAATAGAGTTCACCTTCGATTCCTTCGAAGAGTTTCTCGCTCTTCGCGTCGCGGATCACGCGGAACTGCGACGTGCAGGTCGTGTCCTTCACGTCGCGGTAGCAGCCGGGCTGGTTCAGTTCGTGGGTCGAGAGACCCGTTCCGGCGGCGGGCGAGTAGGGCTGGATGGTGTAGCCCTTGTAGAGCAGCCCCTTGTCGAAGAGCTGCTTCAGGAGCCACCACAGCGTCTCGATGTATTTGTTGTCGTAGGTGATGTACGGGTCGTCCATGTTGACCCAGTAGCCCATCTTGCGCGTGAGGTCCTCCCACTTGCCCGTGAACTCCATCACCGCCTCGCGGCACGTGCGGTTGTACTCCTCGATGGAGATCTTCTTGCCGATGTCTTCCTTGGTGATGCCGAGCTTCTTCTCGACGCCCAGTTCCACGGGCAGTCCGTGAGTGTCCCATCCGGCCTTGCGGTGCACGAGGTAGCCCTGCTGCGTCTTGTAGCGGCAGAATACGTCCTTGATCGTGCGGGCCATGACGTGGTGGATGCCGGGCATGCCGTTTGCCGAGGGGGGACCCTCGTAGAATACGAACGTGGGATGGCCCTCGCGGGTCGTGATGCTTTTGTGGAACGTGTCGCGTGCGTCCCATTCGCCGAGCACGTCGGCGGCTATGCCTGCCAGGTCGAGGCCTTTATACTCCTTGAACTTCATATCGGTAGAAATTTCTTCGCTAATTTTCTGACAATTGGCAAAGATATAAAAAAGATTTGAAAAACGGGTCTGAAGCGTTCGATTTATGGATGTCCGTTCCGGGAAGCGGGGTCTGCGGGGGCCTTCCCTTCGTCGGGGCTGTCCGCGTCCGGCTTCGGGGCGATGACCGTCCCGGTCGTTTCCCGTCCGGTTCTGCGCCCGGGACGGACGCGGGTTTTGGGGATTACTCCCCCGCGGGAATGTCGATCCGGAAACAGGAGCCTTCGCCCGCCACGGAGTCGACGCCGACCGAGCCGCCCAGCTGTTCGGCGATCGACTTGCAGATCGACAGCCCGAGCCCGGTCCCCTGGGTGAAGGTGTCGAGTTTGACGAAACGTTCGAAGATGCGTTCCCGGTCTTCGGGCGCGATGCCGATGCCCGTGTCGCGGACGTAGAAACGGATGTGGCCGGGAATCCGGCGGAATCCGATCGTTACCGATCCTTTTTCGGTAAATTTCAGTGCATTGCGCGTAAAGTTGTTCAGCACCTGGGCAAGCCCCTTCCTGTACTCCGTGACGGGGAATTCCGGCAGCCCTTCCTCGACGCGCAGTTCCACGCCCGGCCGGCGCTGGAGGCGGAGCGAGTCGGCGACCTCCCGGCATAAGTCCCGGGCGTCGAACTGCGTGCGCTCGATGTCCGTGCGTCCCGACTCGATGCGCGCCAGATCCAGCACGTCGGAGATGATTTGCAGCAGCAGGGTGTTGTTGCGCAGGATGATGTCGGTGTACTCCCGGCGGGTTTCGTGCCTGCTTTCGTCTGCCAGCAGCTCCGAGAATCCGACGATGGCGTTCAGCGGGGTGCGGATTTCGTGGCTCATGTTGGCCAGGAACGCCGACTTGAGTTTGTTGGACTCCTCGGCGCGCTTCTTCGCTTCGCGCAGCTCCTCCTCCTCGGTGCGTTTGAGTTCGCTGATGTCGTAGTTGACGCACGCCAGGTCGATCACGCCCTCCTCCGGACGGTAGTCGCGGCAGAGCAGGTGGATTTTGATCCAGCGCATCGGCTCCTGATCGCTCACGATGCGCACTTCGTTGACGAAAGTCCGGATTTCTCCGGTTTTGAGGCGTTCGAACTCCTCCTCAAGGTGTTGCCGGTCGTCGGGATGGACCTGCCGCCAGTGGCCGAGAATCTGTGAGGCGGGCGTGTTTTCCGCTTCGCCGTAATTTTTGGCCCAGGGACCCTTGGTGTAACCCTCTCCCGTAAGGGGGTTGTAGCTGACGCAGCCCACGTGCGCGAAGTCCGAAACCAGGTTGAAGAGATGCTCGAAATCGTCCAGCTGTTCGCGGCTGCGCGTGGCGTCGGTGATGTCTTCGAGCAGGATGACCAGTTCGTCGTCGTCGCCCGGCGTGTTGTAGATCAGGCAGCGGCAGGTGCGTTTGCCGTCCGGGCTTTTCCCGGTCTGCTCCCAGAAGGAGCAGGAGGGGATGTGCTCGAATGTGGGGATGTGTTTCAGGGGATCTATTCCCACCTCGCGGGCCGTCTTTCCGGCATGGCCCTGCGTGTGGATGCCCAGTATCCTGCCGGCCTGCTGGTTGATGTACGAAAGCAGGTAGTCGACCGCTTCGCCCGATTTGTCGCGCAGGATGTTGACGCGCAGGTAGCCGATCGGCAGGGGGTGGGGTAGTTGTGGGGGGGGGGCGGGATTTGGCTGCCCGGC
>OGON01001899.1_pt1 | contig 13556 bp, 9 predicted proteins | sample 1552671 | NCBI WGS metagenome assembly OGON01 (sample SAMEA2580136, study PRJEB22360) | human gut metagenome | biome: human gut; feature: human-associated habitat; material: faeces | place: Denmark | collected 2008/2010 | reverse complement strand
TCGGAAACTGATAGGGCTGCTGCGAACCGTCGCGGCGCTCGACATCGGGACGGACGACCTCCGGTATGATGTCACCGGCCTTGCGTACGACGACGATGTCGTGGATGCGGATGTCCTTCTCCCGGATCATGTCTTCATTGTGCAACTGTGCGGCGCTGACCGTCGTTCCGGCCACCCGCACCGGCTCCAGCACGGCATTGGGCGTGATCCGTCCGGTCCGTCCGACCGTAAGGACGATATCGAGCAAGCGCGTCGTGACCTCCTCTGCCGGAAATTTGTAAGCCGTCGCCCAGCGGGGCACCTTTACGGTCGTCCCCAGACGGGTCTGCGCATTGAGGTCATCCACCTTGATGACCATGCCGTCGATCTCATACGGCAGCTCATGCCGGCGGGCGCTGATCTCCTCGATGAACGCCCAGATCTCATCGACGTTGTTACAACAACGGCGCAGCGGGTTGACCCGCAGATGCAGGCGCGACAGCTCCTCCAGCGCTTCTTCATGGGAGTGGATGCCATGTTCCTGCGCATTGACGAAATAATACCAGAAGGCATCCAGTCCGCGTTTTGCGCAGACGGTGCTGTCCAGCTGCCGAACGCTGCCGGCAGCGGCATTGCGGGGATTCTTGAAGGGTGCCGCGCCCTGCAACTCCTGCTCGGCGCAGAGGTGCTGGAACGCCTCATGGGGCATATAAACCTCGCCGCGCACCTCGAGAAACTCAGGGGCATTCTTCAGCTTTTTCGGTATCTTTTTGATAGCCCGGACATTGGCGGTGACGTCCTCGCCCACGCCGCCGGCGCCGCGGGTAGAAGCACGGACCAGTTCACCGTTCTCGTACTCAAGGCTGCAAGAAAGACCGTCGATCTTGATTTCGACGACATACTCCGGCTCGATACCCGCGTCACGCACTCTGCGGTCGAAATCACGCAGTTCATCGTAGGAAAATGCATCCAGCAAACTTTCCATCTTGACGGCATGTGTCACTTTTGCGAAGCGCCCACTGGGGGTGCCGCCGACATGCTGGGTGGGCGAAGCCGGAGTGACCAGCTCCGGGTACTGCGCTTCCAGCTTCTTCAATTCCCGCGTCAGGGCGTCGTATTCAAAGTCCTCGAGTTCGGGGGCGTCCTGGTCGTAATAAAGGCGGTTATTCTTCTCGATAACAGCGCGCAGTTCCTCTACGCGCTTCTTGGCTTGTTCCAGTTCCACAGTTCCACTCTCCTGCCTGACGCGGGACAGAGCGCCGCGTCTTGATTCTCTTGCGATAGTATACCACAAAACTTCGGGTTGCGTAAATATAAAAAGCGGAGCTGCACTTTCCGATGTCATGGAAAACACAGCTCCGTCGTATGTTCAAAAAATCAAATCGAAATCGTATTGCACACGTCTACGAGGACCGGATCGATGCTCTTGGTCATCTCGAGGGCCTCATCTACGGGGTAATCCACCAGCTCCTCACCCTTCATGCCGACGATGCGGTTATACTTGCCCTGCTCGAGCAGGCAGACGGCGTGGTAGCCCATAGCAGAAGCGTTCACACGGTCACGCAGCGTGGGAGAGCCGCCGCGCTGGACATGGCCGAGAATGGTTGCTCTCGACTCGACGCCGGTCTCGGCTTCGATTTTCTTTGCTATCTCAGCGGTTCCGCCGACACCCTCGGCAACGATAACTATAAAGTGCTTCTTGCCGGTCTTCTGGAACTCGCGGATACGCGCAATAACATCGCGCTCGATATCGTACTCGACCTCGGGCACGATTATCGACGTTGCGCCGACAGCGATGCCCGCTTCAAGTGCGAGATAACCTGCGCCGCGTCCCATGACCTCGACGACCGTGCAGCGGTCGTGAGACTCGGAAGTGTCGCGGATGCGGTCGACCATCTGAACGATGGTGTTAAGGCAGGTGTCATAACCTATTGTATAATCGGTGCAGGAGATATCGTTGTCGATAGTTCCGGGCAGTCCGATGCACGGAATGCCACGCAGAGAAAGATCCCTTGCGCCTCTGAACGAGCCGTCGCCGCCGATGATAACCATGCCGTCGATGCCAAACTTTTTGCAGGTTGCAACGGCTTTCTGAAGTCCCTCTTCGGTCTTGAACTCGGGGCATCTTGCGGAATAGAGAATCGTGCCGCCTCTCGTGATTATATCGGACACGGAGCGGAGGTTCATCTCATGTATATCGCCTTTTATAAGTCCGGTGTATCCTCTGTCAACACCGTAAACTTTGATACCTCTCTGACAGGCCGTACGCACGACTGCGCGTACAGCGGGATTCATACCCGGCGCGTCTCCGCCGCTTGTAAGCACTGCTATGCTCTTCATCGTCATTCCTCCGTCGTTGTTTATGATCTTATTCCTGTTAATTAGTAAACACTGTTTTTATATAATACACTTTTACCGAATCAAAGTCAAATAAAAATACACTTTTTCTGCAAAATTAAGCTAAAAATTCGGTTTTTCCCGCATTATTTTTGTCTTTTCGTGATTGCAACACCAATGTTGCACCCTACAGGGTCAAATTGCCCGATAAACGGCTTATTTTCCGCCATTTTTCGCCCTCAAGGCTTGAATCTGCGCCTTGTCGGGCGCATCTGGCGAAAAATCTGCTCGTTTTCGGGTGCAGGGCAGTTTTGAAGCGAAAAAATTTCGCTTCAAAACCGATTTGTCTCTATCGGGCACAACACTCTGTGATACAAAAAATGCTGCATCTCACTCGATGTAGATAACGTTATTTTCACCGAGGATTCGCCTGAGTTCCTTGAGCATCGGCGCGTTGACATCCGCGTTGTGAGAATATGGCTGACGGATATATTTTTTCGTGTCGCAATAGTAAAAATACACCGTCTTATTGCCGTCAAAGAAGTCGAGTACTCTCTGGGCGCGCTCGATCTCGGGGCAGGTTTCACTCGCAAAGCGCAGGAAGAGTCCGGGCGTTTTTGCGGTCTTTTTCTGCGGCTGAGCGGCGGCATTTGAAGCCTGTCTCACCTGCTCTGAGACTTTTCTCTTCGCATCCGCTGGCGGACACGGCTCCGCCGACTCGCAGACAAGCTTTGCTTCCTCGTCCTCGCGCACGCTGAGTCTGCCGTGGATGAGAATTATGTTGCCCTCGGTAAAGAGCTGAGTCTGGCGCTCATATATTTTCGGGAACACTATGACTTCTATTGAGCCGAACACATCCTCCGCCGTTATAAAAGCCATTGTGTTGTTACTTTTTGTTATCTTTTTTCTGACATTCGTTATTATGCAGAGAAGATCAACACGCGACTCATCTTTATATATGCCGCCGACCTCATCGGCGTTACGGAGATCCACCGTATTGGCGCAGCCGAGGCGCTCGGCGAGCTGTTCGTATTCCGTCATGGGGTGACCCATGAGGTAAAGTCCGGTCATCTCTTTTTCGAGCCTTAGCAATTCGCGCTTGTCCATCTCTTCGAGGGTCGGCATTTTATATTCGCCCTGCGGCGCTTCGCTCGGCGCGGCATCGAAGAAGCCGAGCTGACCGTCGATATTGCGGCGGCGGTCGTTCTCAAGCTGAGCCGATATCTCCGGGAAAGCGTAGAGCATCTGGCGGCGATTCGCGCCGAGTCCGTCGAGCGCGCCGCATTTTATGAGGCTCTCGACCGCGCGTTTGTTGAACTCCTTATCCTGCATACGCTTGCAGAACGAATAAAAGGATTTGAACTCCCCGCCTGTTTCGCGCTCGCGTTCAATCTCTCTTATAAAGCCCGCGCCGACATTTCTCACGGCGAGCAGACCGAAATATATCTTTCCGTCCTTTGGCGTGAAACGCTCGGAGCTGACATTGACATGGGGCGGCACAACCTCGATACCGAGGCGCGAGCACTCCGCGATATATTCGGCAACTTTCGGCGTATCGTCAAGCACGCTGCTGATGAGCGCCGCCATGAACTCGCAGGGATAATGGCACTTGAGCCACGCCGTTGTATAGGCGACAAAGGCGTAGGCGGCGGCATGGGATTTGTTGAACGCATAAGACGCGAATGAGGACATATCATTAAAGATATCATTCGCGGTCTTTTCGTCGACTCCGCGCTTCACCGCGCCCTCGCACTCGACAGTACCGTCCTCATTGACGAGTCCGTATATGAAATTATGGCGTTCGCGCTCCATGACATCGTGCTTCTTTTTCGACATGGCGCGGCGGACGATATCGGCGCGGCCGTAGGAATAGCCCGCGAGGGTGCGGAATATCTCCATGACCTGCTCCTGATAAATCATACAGCCGTAGGTGACTTTGAGTATACCCTCGAGCATCGGGGTCTTGTAGCGTATTTTTGACGGGTCGTGACGGTTCGCGATATATGTGGGTATCGAGTCCATGGGACCGGGTCTATAGAGCGAGATAACAGCTATCAGATCTTCTATGCTCTGCGGCTTGAGACCCATGAGCACGCTTCGCATACCCGCGGATTCAAACTGAAACACGCCCTCCGTTTTGCCGGACGAGAGCATTTTGAACACTTCTTCGTCCTCGTAATCTATCATATCCTCGGAGAAATCCGGGATGCGTTTTTTTATACTGCGCTTTGCATAGTCTATAACAGTCAAAGTTCGCAGACCGAGGAAATCTATCTTGAGAAGTCCGAGTTCCTCGAGGGTGGTCATGGTAAACTGCGTGACTATCGACTCGTCGTTTCGCGCGAGGGGCACATAACTCTCGACCGTATCGCGGGTTATGACTACGCCCGCCGCATGGGTCGAGGCGTGGCGCGGCATACCCTCAACTTTGCGCGAGAGGTCGATAAGTCTGCGTACATTCTCATCGTTTTCATAGAGGGCGCGGAGATCCGATGACTTGAGCGCCTTGTCTATCGTTATGCCGAGCTCGCGCGGGATGAGCTTCGCGACGGTATCAACATCGTTATAGGGCATGCCGAGCACCCTGCCGACATCGCGCACTGCGGCGCGCGCCGCCATTGTGCCAAAGGTCACTATCTGAGCGACATGGTCGGAGCCGTATTTTTCAATGACATAGTCTATAACTTCGCTTCGGCGTTCGTAGCAGAAATCAACATCGAAATCGGGCATGCTGACCCGCTCGGGGTTGAGAAAGCGCTCGAACAGCAGGCTGTATTTCATCGGATCGATGCCGGTTATACCGATAGCATAGGCGGTTATGCTGCCCGCGCCCGAGCCTCTGCCGGGGCCGACGGGAATATTGCGGCTTCGCGCGTGATTTATGAAATCGTGGACTATCAGATAATAGTCGACATAGCCCATGCGGCTGATAACCGAGAGCTCGTAGTCGAGGCGCTTCTGATACTCCTCGGGGATATTCTCGCCGTAGCGGCGGCGCATCCCCTCCTGCGCCATATTTTTAAGATACTCAAAGTGATCCTGATTCCCGGGCACTTCGAAATGCGGCAGCTTCGTTTTGCCGAACTCGAACTCGACATTGCAGCGTTCGGCTATTTCCGAAGTCCGCTCGACCGCGTCGGGGTACTCCGGGAAGAGCGAGAGCATCTCCTGCTCGCTTTTCAAATAGAACTCCTGCGTCTGGAACTCCATGCCCGTATCCTCGCCGAGGGTATGGTTCGTTTGGATGCAGATGAGCACCTGCTGCATCTCGGCATCTTCTTTGGAGATATAATGAACATCGTTCGTGGCGACGAGGGGTATCCCCGTCTCCCTCGACAGCTGGGCGAGCATCGGGATTATACGCCTCTGCTCGGGCAGGCCGTGATCCTGAATCTCGAGGAAGAAGTTGTTTTCGCCCATGACGGAGCGATACCAGAGGGCTTTTTTCTTCGCGCCCTCGTAGTCGCCGCTGAGCAGGGCGCGCGGGATTTCGCCCGCGAGGCACGCAGAAAGTGCAATAAGCCCCTCGTGATATTTTTCGAGGAGCTCACGGTCTATTCGCGGTTTTGTATAAAAGCCCGTGACGAATCCCTCCGACACAAGCTTTATCAGATTCTTATATCCTGTTTCATTTTCGCAAAGCAGTATCAGGTGATACCGCTCGGAATCGAGGGCATGGACTTTGTCAAAGCGGGTGCGCGCCGCCATATACACCTCACAGCCGATTATCGGCTTTATCCCGCGTTTTTTCGCCGCGCGGTAAAAGTCGATGACGCCGTACATAACGCCGTGGTCTGTCACGGCGACGCTCGTCTGACCGAGGCGCTGCACCTCGTCCATAAGCTGCTCGATGCGGCACGCGCCGTCAAGCAGGCTATATTCGGTATGAAGATGAAGGTGTGTAAATGACATAGCTCTTCTCCGCGGGGTCAGCCCCCTATGCCGCCGGCGATTTCAACGAGGCGTTTGAGCCTGTGATTGACACCCGAGCGCGTGAGCGGCGGATCAGTCATATCCGCAAGCTCGCTCAGACTCACTTCGGGGTTGTCCCGCCTCAGCTTCGCCATTTCGGCGAGCGGCACGGGCAGACTCTCGAGTCCGACGGTTCTTTCTATTTTTTCTATCGCTTCAACCTGTACTATCGCCGCATCGACAGTGCGGCTCAAATTGGCATTTTCAAAATTGACGCGCCTGTTGACATGGTTGACCATATCCTTGTGCATCTTGATTCCCATAAGCTCGAGCGTTGAGTTCACTGCACCGACGAGGGTCAAGAACTCCTCTATCTTCTCGCTGACTTTGAAATAGACGATATGGCTCGACTTTCTCCTGACATATTTCGGATCGAATCCTACCTCGTCAAGCAATTGAATCAAATCGTTGCAAAGCTTTTTATACGAGACGGAAAACTCAAGATGATAGTTTTTTTCGGGCGAGCTTATCGTTCCGCAGGCGATGAAAACGCCGCGCAAAAACGCGCCGAAGCAGCAGTCTTCCGGGAGATTCGCCCTGTTGATGCGCAAAGAAATGTCGCTTTCGCTGTGGCCGAAAAACTCGAGGATTCGTTTTCTGTCCGCTTCGTCGGCAACAGAAACCGTGTATTTTGACACGCCCGACGAGACGGACGGAGTAATATCAAAAAGTTCTTTTATAACATCGCAGTAGAGCTTCGCGATATTCTCGTTCTCGGTGACAAAGGATATCTCGGAGACGGAAAACATTCTGCCGAAGAGCAGCATTCCGTAGGCTCTTGCCTGCGCGCAGCAATCCGAAAGCACAGGCACCTGCGCGAGTTCCTGCTTGACATCCGATGAGAACGACACGGTTTTTCCTCCTATTTTTTCATATCGCGGTGCTGAACGGTCGCGATGCAGCCGATTTTTTCAAGATGAGCTTTCAGTAATTCCGCAAAGACGACCGAGCGGTGTCTGCCGCCGGTGCAGCCGACGGAAATGACCAACTGGCTCTTGCCCTCTTTGCGATAAAGCGGGATAAGATAATCGAGCAGGTCGCAGAGCTTCGCTTCAAGTCCCCTCGCCTCGTCCCACTTGAGCACATAGTCCCTGACGGGGTCTTCAAGCCCGGTATGCTGCTTGAGCTCGGCGACATAAAAAGGATTCGGCAGACAGCGCACATCGAACATCAGATCGGAATCGTTCGGGATGCCGTATTTGAAGCCGAAGGACACGCAGTGAACTTTGAGAGCGTTGCCGGGATTGTCAAGAAACATCTCGCAGATGCGGTTCTTGCAATCTGTCGGGGTCATATGCGAGCTGTCGATAACATAGTCGGCGATGCTCTTCGCAGGCTCGAGAATGCTGCGCTCTGCGGCGAGGGCATCGTTTATCGAGCCGTTATATTTATCGAGCAGAGGGTGCTTGCGCCTTGTCTCTTTATAGCGGCGGATAAGCACATCGTCGGAGGCATCGATAAACAGAAGCTTTGTGTCGCACTTGAGCTCCTTGAGCTCGACGATGGCGTTGAACAGATCGCCGAACGACGCGCCGACACGGATATCGGTAACAATGGCGACCTTTTCTCTTTTTTCGCGGGAATTGAGCAGAAGCTGCGCGAAGGTCGGCATAAGCTTGGGCGGCATATTATCCACGCAGAAATAGCCTATGTCTTCAAGCGCATCAACAACTCTCGATTTTCCTGCACCGGACAGTCCGGTAACGATGGTGATCTCCATTTTATTTTCTCCTATAAAATCAGCCGATGAGTCTGATCTCCGTTTCGAGCGTTACGCCTGTCTGAGCCTTGACGCGCGCCTGGACGTGCTTAATAAGGCTGAGAATATCGGACGCGGTAGCGCCGCCGCGGTTAATTATGAATCCCGCGTGCTTCTCGCTGACCTGCGCGCCGCCGACGCTGACGCCCTTGAGTCCGCACTGTTCAATGAGTGCGCCCGCAAAATGACCCTCGGGGCGCTTGAATGTGCTGCCCGCGCTGGGATATTCAAGCGGCTGCTTATCCCTGCGGCGGGAAATGATATCGTGCATGGTATTTTTTATCTGCTCCGGGTCGCCGGGAGTCAGGCGAACGGAGGCAGCGGTTATGACAAGGCCGCTGTCCTCATATGCGCTGTGGCGATAAGAGAGCTGCATAGCCTCATTGTCAAGCTCGCCGGAAGTTCCGTCGGGCGAAACATATTCGCTATTTATGAGCACATCCTTCATCTCGCCGCCGTAAGCTCCTGCGTTCATGAACACCGCGCCGCCGACGGTTCCGGGTATGCCATAGGCAAACTCGAGACCCGAGAGCGAATTTTCGAGCGCGAAAGAGCAAAGCTGAGCGAGGCTCGCGCCGCTCTGGGCGCGAACGGTGTTTTCATCGGTCAGGGTTATACCGCACTGCTTGCCGGTGAATATAACGGCGCCCTTTATGCCCTTGTCGCTGACGAGGACATTGCTGCCCTTACCGAGGACGAACACCGGGATATCCTCTTTTTCGCAGAAGCGAACAAGCTTGGCAGTCTGCCCGGCGTCCTCGGGAGAGAGGAACAGCTCGGCAGGGCCGCCGACTTTAAAGCTCGTATAATTTTTCATTGACACTCCGCGCTCGGCACTGCATTCGAGCGAGAGGGCGTATTTTTCCAACGCTTCGATATTATTCATAATATCTCCAATATGTCGGCCGCACTGGCGGCGTTTATTTATCTGTCGAGCAGAGCGGCGCCGATGAGTCCGGCGTCGTTGCCGAGTTCGGCAGAGATTATCTGAGTCTGAACCTTTGCATGGATGCTGTATCTCTCACGCTCGACCATCTTTCTCAGCGGAACGAGCAGGTTCTCTTTTTCATGGCCGATGCCGCCGCCGATGCAGATCATATCGGGCTGAAGGGCATTGACGACATTCGTTATGCCGGCTGCGAGATAGAAAATATACTGATTGACGACTTTTTTAGCAGTCTCGTCGCCTGCACGCATGGCATCAAAAGAAGTTCTGCCGTTGACGCGGCTGATATCGTTACCGACGAGATCCCACATGGCGGTATAGGGATCGTGGCGCATGGCATCTTTAGTCTGGCGGATAAGCGCGGTGGCGGAAGAATAGCTCTCCCAGCAGCCTCTGCGTCCGCAGGTGCAGGCTTCGCCGTCCGCGACGATGACCATATGACCCATCTCGCCCGCGGCATCGTTGACGCCGGTGACGAGCTTGCCGTCTATGACAATACCGCTGCCGACTCCGGTTCCGAGAGTGATGGCGACAAAGCTGTTGACACCCTTGCCTGCGCCCGCCTTTGCTTCGCCGAGCGCGGCGCAGTTCGCGTCGTTGTCGAGATAGATAGTCTTCTTGAGTCTCGACTCAAGAATATCGCGCGCGGGAACATTATCGAAAGCGAGGTTATTCGCATATTCGATAACGCCGTTCTTCTTGTTGACCGAACCGGGGGTTCCGATACCTACGCTGACAACATCGTTCATGGTGATGCCCGCATCTATAACAGCAGCCTCGACAGCCTTGGCAACATCCTCAAGAATAGCTTCCGCCGCGCGGGGGCAATTTGTCTTGAGCTTGCCTCTGCCGATGATTTTCATTTCTTCATTGATGACGCCGGCAACGATATTCGTGCCGCCGAGATCGACTCCTACTCTGTACATTTTTTTACCTCCATACAGACAGTTTCTCTTTCCCTGTCTTTTTATATCAGAAATCATGCCAGACTTCAAGTTCCTTCTTCTCGGGAACTATATCATCCGTCATGCCGAGCGAATGCAACAGCTCGCGCGCCGCATTATAGCCCATTTTCTTTTGCCTGTTATTCATCGCCGCCGCTTCGATTATTATCGAAAGGTTTCGTCCGGGTTTGACCGGAACGACGGTCAGCGGGATATTTATGCCGAGTATCTCGACATACTCGTTATCGAGGCCGAGACGGTCATAGACCTTTTCGTTATCCCAGGGCTCGAGCTGGACGACCATATCGATTTTCTCGGTCATTTTGACAGCGCCCATACCGAATATCCTGCGGGCGTTTATTATGCCGACGCCGCGCAGCTCGATAAAGTGGCGTATATTATCCGGTGCACTGCCGACGAGCGTTCTCGAAGAAACGCGGCGAATCTCGACCGCGTCATCCGCTATCAGTCGGTGACCGCGCTTTATAAGCTCAAGGGCAGTCTCGCTCTTGCCGACGCCGCTGTCACCGAGGATCAGGACACCCTCGCCGCTGACTTCGACAAGCACGCCGTGGCGCGTGATGCGCTGGGCGAGCTCGACGCCCAGATATGATATAAGAGTTGACATACAGCCGGAAGTGGAATCCGGGCTTGTCAGGATCGGCACAGAATATTTCTGCGCATATTCGCGCAGCTTATCCGGGCACTCGAGCGAACGGGTGATAACGACGGCGACGGGCTCGGTCGCCATCAGCCGCTCCATGCTCGCCGCGGCGGCATCCTCATCGAGGCTCGAAATATAGTTCATCTCGGCGAGGCCGAGGAACTGGATACGCTCGGCATCGAAATACGCGCTGTAGCCTGCGAGCATAAGCCCGGGGCGGTTGACATCCTGCGAGGTGACATAGACATCCTCGACGGGCTTGGGCGCATAAAGTATCCCGAGTGAATTATCTTCCACTACTTTTTTGAGTGAAACGGAATATTTACCCATACTTCTCTCCTGTAGTTCTCCAATTGAAGAAATGATAGTGCATACGAATTATATTATAATAGATTTGGGCAAAAGTTCCAATACCTTATTTGACTTTTTTTGAAGTTTTGGGAAGCTTTTTTTAATATTTTCAGCGGGACGGCAGAAGGATTTGGAGAACGGGAAAAATGGAGCGGAGCAGAAGCGATATTGAAAAGATTTTGTTCCGCTCATGCGGCATCGGGTCATCGAGGTCGCCGCGCCATACAAAGGCTGATTAATTTGTTGGTTCACAGAGAAAGCGAGCCGGAAGAGAAGCTCTCTCCCGGCCGATATCCGTTTCTATGTTAGACGTCCGTTTCTCTGATTCCGAGGCTGACGGAAAGAGCCTGATCCACCCTGCCCATATCCGCACCGCCGAGCGCGCCCATTTTTTCCTTAAGACGCTTTTTGTCGAGCGTGCGCACCTGCTCGAGCAGGACTATCGAATCCTTGGCAAGTCCGCAGCCGTCCGCATTGACTCTTATATGAGTGGGAAGGTTGGTCTTATACTTCTGGCTGGTTATCGCCGCGGCTATGACCGTCGGGCTGAAGCGATTGCCAACATCGTTCTGAACTATCAGCACGGGTCTTATCCCGCCCTGCTCGGAGCCGACGACGGGACTCAGATCAGCGTAGTATATATCTCCCCGTTTTACTGTCATTTTTAATCACTCTCCGTTTTTATTGTCCGGCAAGAGTATTTTTGCCTGACAAAAGCGCGATTAAACATTAACTTGTTATTCGGGGAGCAAAAATTTCAAGTCAGTCCATTATATGTCCTGTTTTTATTTGGGTGAGACATTGCGAAACTCCGCAGTCAGCAGAGCTTTCGGTATTTCGAGGCTCTGCGGCAAGCCATTATCGCCGCGCCGCAGAGTGAAATCCACGCCCGAGACGGTGCCTTTCGTCTCCCACGCGTCGCCCGTATGTACGGTCTGTGTATTCGCCGTGTCGGACGAATTTTTGAGCGTTTTTGTTATCAGCTCGCCCACCCCGCTCTGCGGCAGGGATGAGAGATCCGCAGAAAAAGTCAGATTGCCGTAGCTGAATGTGCAGGTCGAGCCGCTGAGCTTCACTTTCAATCCGCGAACGGTTGCCGGGGATGTGAACTCAAGCTGAGCTTCGGTGAGCGAAGTCTGATCGTACTTTGCCTCATACTCGCGCTCGCCGTTTATGATATACAAATCGGCTGTGAACGCAGTCGGGATATCCGGCGGCCGGTCTTTGCTGTTTTTCAAAGGTGCGTTTTTGCATCCGAAGAGAGACAAAACAAGCAGCAAGCTTAAGATAAACGGAAAAATTCGTTTCAAGCTATCACTCCAATTGCCCGTTACCTCTCCAGGGTTCGCAGCACGCGCGGCAGAGCGGCTATGCAGTCGGAGGCGAGCATCGACGAGAGCGACAGTTCGCGCGCCGCGGCATCTCCGGCGGCACCCTGGATATATGCGCCGAGCACCGCCGCGTCAAACGGATAGACACCCTGGGCGAGGAGCGCTAAAATGATGCCCGAGAGCATATCTCCGCTGCCGCCCTTTGCCATACCCTGATTGCCGGTGACGTTGGTATATGCGTCACGCCTGCCCGCGCCGGCTATCACCGTGCTCGCGCCCTTGAGCAGGAGCACAACGCCGTATTCATCGGCGAAGCGGCGGGCGACATTCACCCGGTCGCGCTCGATATCGGCGATACTCATGCCGGTAAGGCGGGACATCTCGCCGGGGTGCGGAGTGAGGATAACGGGAGCTTTGATATTTTTCAGTATATCTATATTTGCGGCGAGCGCATTTATGCCGTCGGCATCTATAATCATGGGCTTTGTGCAGTTCTGCACGAGCGCCGAGACGAGTTCTTTCGTATGGAGATTGAGTCCGAGACCGCATCCGACGAGCACAGCCGAGGATTTTTCAGCCTGCTCGAGCAGCGCGGGTATCGCGCCGGACGAGAATGTTCCTGCTTCGTTTGACGGCAGGGGCAGAAGCAATGATTCGGTGAGTTTCGGAGCTATTGCGTTATATGCGGCATCGGGAAATGCGGCAGTTACAAGACCCGCTCCGCATCTAAGCGCCGACGAGGCGGCAAGCACCGCCGCGCCCTGCATATTGCGGCTGCCGCAGATGCTCAAAGCGCGCCCGAATGTGCCTTTATTCGCCATAAGGTCACGGCGCGGAAATATCTTTTTCGCCTGGGCGGGAGTGAGCACAGCGAGGGTATCGTCCTCAATGCCGTCGATTATATCGTCATCGATGCCTATTGCGACGGTTATTATTTCGCCGCAGAGCACGCGCGCGGGTTTTAATATGTGGACGGGCTTCATGCACGACACGGCTATTGTGATATCCGCTTTTATGCAGCTGCCCGGCACATCGCCGTTGTTGCTTTCGAGTCCGCTCGGGACATCGATTGAAACGACTTTTGCGGGCGAAGCGTTGACCGCCTCAAAGACCGCTCTCACCCGCTCGTCCTCTCTGTATTTATAGCCCGTGCCGAACACGGCATCGACTATCACGGCAGCAGATTCGATTGAATTTTTAGCGTTTTCCTCTCCCCAGAAGAACTCCGGGACGAGCCCTGTTTCGACAGCCTTTTCTCGCATGATTATAGAGT
>OGON01001886.1_pt1 | contig 13598 bp, 9 predicted proteins | sample 1552671 | NCBI WGS metagenome assembly OGON01 (sample SAMEA2580136, study PRJEB22360) | human gut metagenome | biome: human gut; feature: human-associated habitat; material: faeces | place: Denmark | collected 2008/2010 | reverse complement strand
CCCGCAGCCCGCCGATCGTAGCGCTGAAAGAGGCACCCGAGGTCTTCACGTCTGCCGCCGTGCTCCACGCGGAAGCCGTCTGTTCCTTATATTCCACCACCGGGGTCTTGCCGCTTTGCACAGAGCCGGTAAGCGTGGCTTTCGTCACCATGGGGAAGACGCTCGACGAGGTAGAGGCACCGCCCTCGCTTTGCTCTATCACCACTTTCCATTCCTGCCATACCTCCTCGCCGGCACGAGCCGCATAAAAAGTCTGCGGATAGGTAAAGTCGCGCACGGTAGTAGGATCGGGCGTGACACGTCCATAGGCCCCACCAAGGTTAAGCGTACGAATTTTGATGTTGGAAAGATCCTGATCCGCACTCACGTAGATCACGGCGACACGGCTGACAGGATCTACCAAATGATCCACCATGCCGTCTACGTCTACCGTACGATCCACGATCTGGCGTACGGTAAGTGTCCATGGATTATCTTGGTAGGTACGGACGTTCAGCTCAAGCGGCGTGGAGAGGTCGAGCCGCGTATTGGCCGACAACGAGAGGCTATCAAGCGAGGCAAAATCATGAAAAGGGAATTTCTCCTTATCGTCGCATCGTGCGGAGTCCAGCTCGATCGTCGCGTCGCGCGGATCGAGGATGAGGCGCGTCAGTCTCAGCCGTGACACATCCACGGAGTCGTTCACATAGAGTGTCACGGTGCGAGCCGAGCGATCTATATCCACGCCGGAGGCTACCGTCCCGTCTTCCGAGGCACGCAGGCCCTCAGTCACGATCTCACTGATCGTTCCCTCCACCAGTGGGTAAGGAATATCGTTATCAATAGCGCACGAGGCCAGTCCCAACAAAGTTACCAGACCGGCCGCACGTAAATTCTCTTTAAACATCAATCGTTGAATCTTCATTAAATTATATTTTCTCCATTAAAGATAGAAGGTCATGCCTATGTTGATCGAGAAGAGGTTGATCTTGAAATTGCCGGAGGAGACACGCTGATGCCCCTCCTCTATCTGGTTCGTCTTTTGGTCGATCCACTTGAAATCGAAACCCATCACGCCAACCGATACCTCTACGGCCGACCAGTCGGTGATAAAAGCCGTCATCCCGGGAGCGATACCGATCTGCAGGTTCTGCGCCGTTTGGTAGGAGCCGTCGTAGGTGGCACCCGTACCGGTGGAATTCTTGCCCGTACCGTATCCATAGGTGAGGCGCGCCTCGTTGAACAGGCCGAATATCTTGCTGCGTCCGATAGGCATATAGGTGCGCAAGAAACCGGATACCTCGTACTTATGCTCCAGATAATAGAGGTTGTCGAGGCTGATGTTGAAATCCTCGCCGAGATTCAACTCGAAGTTCTTCAAGTCGAGGTAGTCGCGGTGATAGGCGAAACGCATGCCCGCGGAGATGTTGTTGCGGAAGAAGTAACCCACGTAGGGACTGACACCGAAGTTGTAGCCTTTTCCCTCCACGTTCTTCAAGACGAGGAAGTTCAGATTCCCCTCATCGTGCTCGGAGTAGGAAACAGTTCCTCCCGCCATCCACGTACCTTTCGGGATGAAGACGGTCTCTTGCACTTCTCGGTCGATACGATTCATGGCTCTCTTGCCACGTTGGGCCCAAGTCTCCCCTACGCAAAGGGCGCAGAGGAGGGCCAGACAGATTAGTTTATTTATTCTCATTTTTCCTATTCTAGTCATATTTCATCGGGAGATTCGGAATCCCCTCCCCCACCGGGCTCCGGCGTGCCGGGTTCGGCGGGTCCAGAGGGCGTGCCCTTGGAACGTTGCTTGTAGGCGGTTCGTACCTGGGCGAAAAGATGAGTCGCGTCACGAACAAATACGCGCGCCTCTTCCGAGGGTTGCAACAGGCTGGAGGCATTGGCCAGTGCGCACATATCGTCCAGCAGGTCTTGCGCCTCGGAGGACAGCTCCTTGGAGGTCACATTCTCTGTGCGTACCGATCTCGATTTGTCGCGTAGGGCGGCCAGCTCGGCATAGCGATCGTTGAGCCGTCGTAGCTCGGCGATGTAAGGTGCCAGTTGCAGAGTGACTACCGAGTCGGCGAACTCGGGCTTCGCTAGGTCGATAAGCAGGCCATTGATCACCTCCGTCTCCTGCGCTGTGGGCAGGTTGGCGAAGTCGCGGTAACCGCGCAAGGCGGGTTCCATCCGTTGGGCGGCGGTACGCTCGGCGGCAAGGGGCAGCTTGGCGTAATCGAGCACGCGGCGGACTATGTAGTTACCCGCCGTATCCCGATCGGCCTCCACTTGCTGCATTTCCGGGGTCTCCTCCGAGGAGGAGGCTTGCATCGTCAGTTCGGTCAGCTCATCGATAATGCCGTTCATACGCGTCACCTGTCCGGCGGAAATGTTTAGCACGGGCACTCCGCTATCGGCTAGCAACGAGATCTCGTCCGGCGATTCGGAATCGGAGCCGCTCGGCATCAGTTTCATGTAGCGTTTCAACAGACTTAGCTTCTCGGCCTTGTTCAAGTTACCTAACGACATCGGAGGAATCAATGTGAATGTACCCATAATTCGATTTTTTTTGAAGGTTATTATTCGTTTGTACCCGTTCGAAGGGTCGAAAAGCCCATTCCGGTTTCCAAAAATGGATTTTGAGGAGTCGAGAGCCGTTTTCCCGCTTCAGGAGGTGGATCTCGAGACCTCGAAATGTATTTTCTTGTCCCGGGAAAGCATCTCGAGCCCCCGAAAGGCATTTACCGGTCTTAGGAAATGGATTTCGAGGGGTCGAAACGGGTTTCGCGAATATAGGGAATTATTCCCAGATAGTAGGCGTTCCGTCATAAATGAGGGAAAGATCGTCTACATATAGGGTGCTTCCCGCGCCTCCGGTCATGTAATCGCCGTATTTACTGGATGAGCAAACCACGATGATATGGGTGGGCTGATCCGTCAGGTTCTTATATTTCAACGGGATGTTGAACTCCACGTAGCCATCGCCCTCCGTAGCCGCCCCGGAAGGGAGCTCGCCGTAGGCGATGATGTTTTCATCATTCTTAAAATCGATGAAAGTACTTTGATTGCCATTATCAATCGTATAGGTCTTTTTCGCCAAAGCGATATAAATAGCGCACTGGTCGAGTGTCTGATCTTTTACAATAGTTACGCCTGCTGGAACATTCTTTACTAGATTTATCACATTAGGCGTATATTTATAAAAACCTTTCAGCGCAATAGGCCGAGCGGTAAAGGATTGACCAAAATTGACGGTCGCAGTCTGAGTCCATATATTTGTTGAACCAAATGATCCCGTGTACAAACTGGCTGCGGCAAATATTCCCCCCATCAAATCCACCTTACCAGACTCCAGTTTAGCAGCCTTACCTCCTTGCGTATGAACAAAATCCGTGACGGCTTGTGTCGGGGTCAAACCACCCATCTTCGCGCCCTCGTTACTTGTATCCCAAAATTTGGAATCCGTGGCAGCATTAGGTGAGCTACCATCCCAGCCATCCAGGGATCCATTTTGTAAAGCAATCTCCGCCGCCGTAGTAAATTCTCCCGTAGCGACACTAATCTCTCCGTCTGTCAACCGATATTCGTAAGCCGTGGTGGAAGTCAATCCCGTCAAGGTAGCCGAGGCGGAAGAGGCCACCGTATTAACCGTGGTCGCCACATCCATCCAAGTATCCGTATTCTTTGGACGATACTGGAACTTCAAGGATGAAAGCTCACCGGAATCAAGCGTTATGTCAGTAGCCGTCAGATAAGCGAGCTGGCTCCACGGGTTCGCGGACAAGGTAGCGCCGCTCTTTGCGTTCGGATCGATCGTGAAGTCGTATGTGTACTGGTTCATCGTAGGATCTATCGTTACGGTTACATTTCCTGTGCCGGTAGCCTGATTCTTAAAGTTCAAGATATAATGATCTTTCGCACTGACCTCCGAGATTTTTTGCTCCTTGGAGTTCGTTTTTCCGGCAGCGGTAGTGACCGTATAGGCCACCGTTAAGTCGGAAACCGGGAAATAGGCCACACTCGTACCTTTCGGGGCGAAATCCACCGGAGTGATCGAAGCGGTAGCGCTCTTCACCTGCACCTTGATAGAACCGTTGCCCAGTTTGTCCAAGAAAGCCTGCTCGAAAGCCACCGTCACCTTCACGTTCGCCAAGGAGCAAACCAAATTGGCTGTCGCTGTCTTGCCTTTCTCGATCGTCACCGTCGTCTTGCCCGTGTAATAGGCACGATCCGCTCCGGCATTGCCGTCCCATCCGTTGGAAACGGCCTCGATGGTATATTCTCCCTGTTTCAAGGAAATCTCTTTGCCGGACAACTCCGTATGGTCGTTCGTCTCATACTTGGTCACACCGGCGGCGTTCTTTATCACCACACGCATCTGCTTGGAATTGTACGTAGCGTCAGCCTTCGTGTTCACCTCCGCGCTTTGCTCCAAGGTCACACGCAAGTAGCCTTCGCTTCCCTGTGTGCTCAATTCATCACCTTGACAAGAATAGAAGAAAATACCGGTTAAAAGCAATAATATAAATTGATATGTTTGTCTCATACTTCTATTCCTCCTTTTACTTTACTATGATAGATAAAACGGTCTCGTCATTAACATTTCCATCATTATCTTCTAGACGGATCTTAAAGACATGGCCATTAGCAGAAGTTGTCGTTTGATAAATACTTACCGCTTGAAAGAATTCGCCTAAGGGGAATTGGTAAGAAGTAGCGCCAGCAGCAGGAGCTTTCAGATTAGGAGCGATCATCTTTATTAATGTCATTACCGGACTGCTATCAGTCGCACCGACAAACTCTACTCCCTTGCTAAAATCACAACCTTTCTCTATTAATTGTGGATCACTGATTACCGAGTCAAAGCCTGAATTACCTGCTTCTATAACCACTTTCATACTTTTCAGTCCGCTCTCACTCGTAATAGTGGCTATTGCCTCCGCTTTTTTATCCGTATCATCCGGTAGCGTATAAGTAGTTAGAGGTATTGAAACTTTTATAGCGGAAGGATCACTCGGATCCACCGGACCCTCCGGCTCATCGCCGCCATCGTCCACCACCGGCACATCTACGGAATCCGTCAGCCCATTCCACGTCACCTCAGCAGAGATCTCGATACCCTGCAAACCATTCGGATTTTCCGGATCATAAGTGCCCGGCTTCATCGTGATGGCCAACGCGTCGCCACCCAGCCAGTCGGAGCTCTCGGCCGAGGCGGGCTTCGTGATCACACGGCTCTCGCGTATATCCTTATTATCCTTATTCTTTCCCACGAAAGAGACTGTTATCTCCTTTACGCCCTCATCTAGCATCCAATAGAAAGCGGAGGGTTGCGCAAAAGCCTCCGTTCCAGAGTAGGTAAGCACCTTGCTCCGCGTACCGGCCTTCACCGTGATCGACCAGCTAGTAAAGGAAGTCTGCATTTCCGTGGAATAAACAAGCTGTATCTTCGTATTTTCCATCTTACAAGTAACGGTGACATCGGTAGCCTCACCTTTCTTCACGGCGAAAGAGGTGCTTCCACCATAGTAAGGATCTGTCTCTGTCGGACCGCCCGGCTTATGGGCATACATCGTGTAGCTGTCTACCGGAAGTTCCACGGAGGCATTCGTAGGATCGTAAGTAAGGGTTTTGTAAACGCCCGTGCTGTTACTGATCTCCACGATATATCCCGTGGCGCTCACCGATGGGATAGACTCTGGAGTTCCGGGGTTAGCATCGGCCTTGGTCTGCACGTCGTTGTTCTTCGCGTCTACAGCTACCCCAAGATTCAGCAAGCCCATCTCGGAGGAGCCATCCTCTTTCCCGAGGATCTCGTTCTTCATCTCGCAGGAAGCCAGCCCCATTACTAGAAGGCAACCTGCCATTATCGTATATTTTATATTCATCATTAAATTCGTTCTACTGGTTTTACATCCTAATAACTATTAGAGCCAATCGGAAGGGATCTCGATATCGATAGGCTTATCGTTCGTGGAATCATCGAAAGTAATCGTGATGCCTACCTTGCCGGTGGTATCCTCTACTTTCGGGTTGACAGTGATTGTCCACATGCTGCCCCACTTCATCTCGCGGGTCAAGGTATTGACCTCGGCCTTCGTTCCATCTGCCTTCTTGGTAAACTGGAAAGTCGCCGTCACGTTCTCCCCGGCCTCGGCCAGCTTCACGTAAAGAGGATCCGTATCTCCCTTCGGCCAGATGATCGGACCGTTCTCACCTGCCGCTTGGGTAGAGAAATGAACGGCGTAATCAGAGAAATAAGTAGCCATCGTATCGCCAAATTTCACGACCAGCTTTCCGCAGGCCGGCTTACAAGCCACATTTACAGCCGCTACCTTATCGCTATTCACGTCGAATCGGCTAGAGCCATACATATAGATACCGTTACGGGTGGAGGCATTCACGTTAAACTCTTCCCCATCAGAAGCTACTACCGTGTAAGAGCCGTTGCTCAACTCGATCAAACCTGTGGGCCTTTCCGAGTATTTCCACTCACAGCCCGATACCACATGGCCTTGCGCATCCAAGATTTTCACCTTGTAATCCGCAAGGGGACGATCCGTCAGGTATGTACTCTCATCGACAGCTTTTGTCTTCGTATCAAAGACCGTCTCGGCGGCAAGGTCTAGTATTACCGCACCTTTTCCGCCCATAGCCTGCGAGCCTCCCTCCTCGGAGGAGCAAGCGCTCAACATTAGGCCTCCCGCCAAGGCACAGACCATTTTTACTAATAAAGTCCTCAATTTTCTCATGCAAAAATTTATTGATTTCTGTTTTTTTAATTTACCTAATAAAAAGTGTACAAAAGAACGACTTCGTTAGGAATCTCACAAGGTCAATTTTTATTATTACCTATTCTTTTTTTTAGATTCCATTTTATACAACAACAAGAACAGAGCGTCTTACGATTATCTTCTGTCCTGTTTTTATTCTTCATTATTCTATTTATTAGATTGAGTCCAAATAAAAATATCCTCAAAAAAACGTATATTTGCCATCAAAATTACGTAAGAATATGGAAAATGACATCCCTAAAATAGACCTGCCACAAGATTGGGTAATAGGAAAACTCTCGGAGAAAGACATTGGATTGCTGAATTTATACGCTAATTATCCTTGTCGACTAAAGGCGGGAATATTCGTGTTATGCCTAAGGGGAGAAGTGGAAGCATCTATAAATCTGACGCAATTTAAAGTAGAGGCCGGGAGTTTTATTACGATTCTGCCGGGTACGATTTTCCAGATTCATAGAATGGATAGAGATCTGCAAATTTATTTCATGGGATTCTCGTCTGATTTCATCAATCAAGCGAATATCAATAAATCGGTCATGGATATGCACTATGCCATAAAAGATAGTCCTGTTTTCAAACTAAAAGAAGAAGCCCAATCATTATTGAGAGATTATTTCGAATTGTTGATCAAGACATATCAGTTTTGTGTCTCGCAATTAAACAGGAGTCTCATCAACCACCTGTTTTCCGGAATATTAATGGGAGTCAGCATCATGTATAAAGATAAGACAACAGACACGTCCAATCTCTCTAAAGCCGAAATTATCAGCAAGAACTTCACTCAATTAGTCATGCAAAACTATACCATGCAACGATCCGTTGCATGGTATGCCAAGCGGCTTGGCATCACACAAGCGCATCTAAGCAGCATTATCAAACAAACTACCGGAAAAACTTGCATAGAGATCATAACCTCCATGGTAATCATGGACGCTAAAGCTCAACTGAAATCAACGAACCTTTCCATCCACGACATAGCCTATACGCTAAATTTCACGAATATGTCTTTTTTTGGAAAGTATTTCAAGCGGTATGTGGGCATGAGCCCACAGGAGTATAGAAATAGTTAGTCGATACTCACATTCCCCAATTCTCCCTATCCAAACTCCTATACTGTATAGCCTCCGCCAAATGCCGGACTTCGATATGTTCCGAATTATCCAAGTCCGCTATCGTGCGGGAGACTTTCAGGATACGGTCATAGGCACGGGCGGAGAGGCAGAGACGTTGCATGGCGGTTTTGAGGATGGAGAGGCCGGAAGCGTCGGGAACGGCGTACTGATGGAGTAGCTTGGAGTTCATCTGGGCGTTGCAATAAATACCCTCATAAGCGGCAAAACGCCTTTCCTGGATCGCACGGGCTTTTATGACCCGCTCACGGATAGCGATACTAGGCTCTGAGGGCTGTTGCTCGGATATCTTCTCGAAAGGGACAGGGACAATCTCTATCTGGATATCGATACGGTCCAATAAAGGGCCGGAAATGCGGTTCATATATTTCTGGACGACTCCGGGAGAACAAAGGCAAGGACGGTCCGGATGGTTGTAGTAGCCGCAGGGACAAGGATTCATGGAGGCCACAAGCATAAAGCCGGCCGGATATTCCACCGTGAAACGGGCACGGGAGATATTGATCACTCGATCTTCCAATGGCTGCCGCATGACTTCCAAGACACTCCTGTTAAATTCCGGCAACTCATCCAAAAAAAGGACACCATTATGAGCCAAGCTGATCTCTCCCGGCTGCGGGAAAGTGCCACCTCCTACCATAGCGACATTAGAGATCGTATGATGGGGAGAGCGAAAAGGACGTTGTACCATCAAGGAGGTGCCACCTCCTATCTTACCGGCTACGGAATGGATTTTAGTTGTTTCCAAGGACTCATGCAAGGTAAAAGGGGGCAAGATCGTGGGGAGACGCTTCGCCAACATGGACTTGCCACTTCCGGGAGGGCCTACCATGATCAGATTATGCCCGCCGGCGGCGGCCACCTCCATCGCACGCTTCACGTTCTCTTGTCCCCGGACATCGGAGAAATCGCAATCAAACAATTGCTGGCGGTCGTAAAACTCCTTACGGGTATCAATAACCGTAGGTCGCAATGTAGGTTTCCCCTCCATAAACTCCAGCACCTCTTTGATATTCGAAGCTCCATACACTTCCAGATCGTTCACCACCGCAGCCTCACAAGCGTTTTGCTTGGGTAAGATAAAGCCCTTAAAGCCTTCTTCCCTAGCCTTGATAGCGATAGGCAATGCCCCTTTTATCGATTGGAGGCTCCCATCCATAGAAAGCTCGCCCATCAATACGAATTTGGATAAGTTGGATGAATCTATCTGCTCTGCCGCCGCCAGAATACCGATCGCCAAAGGCAGATCATAAGAAGACCCTTCCTTACGGATATCTGCGGGGGCCATATTAATAACGATACGATTGCGGGGGAATTTATAACCACATACTTGAAGAGCCGAGATAATGCGTTCATGGCTCTCACGAACAGCCACGTCCGGAAGACCGACTAAAAAGAATTGGATACCTTTGGAACAGTTCACTTCTACGGTAACGACCGTAGCGGAAATCCCCTGCACGGCAGCGGCATAAGATTTTACTAACATAGTTAAGAATTTTGAGTTACTAATTACAAATTAAAACCGGAACCTCCTGTTTTCAATCGCTCAGTCTTCGAACAAGTTCTCCAGTGTTTGCTTGATCTCGATTCCATTCTCTGTTTTCATCAAGATCTTATGATCCTCATCTATCAAGAAACAGCGTGGCAATACGCTTACGTTATACAGATCTATCAACATAGCCGCTTGTCCGGCCGAATCTGTTACCAGATTCCACGCTATACTATCTTTCTTCAGTACATCCCGGACATTATCCGGATTATCGTCCAAGCTAACCAAAAGAATATCCAACTGATCTTTCGGATATTTCATCGCTACCTTATCCAGATATAGATCCTCTGTCTGGCACATATCACACCAAGGAGCGGTAAATGTCAGCAATAAATATTTCTGCGGGAAAGAATCCAAACTTACCGTATTCCCATAAATATTCCTTACGGAGAAATCTGGGGCTTCCGCACCCAAAGCCGTACGTTTCGCACGGGCGCTATATTGCTCCAGCTCCTTCACCAGATAAAAGTCTTTCAACCTTGGATTCAACAACGCCAACAACTCATCAATTTTACGAGTATCATCGGGATCTGAGAAAAAAGATTGAATCAAGACAACGGATGCCTCTTCATTCGGGTTCTCTTTCACATACCGGATCGCTTCCTCGCTCAATTGCATATTAACATTCGCCAAACGAGCGGCGATATCCGTCTCCTCGATCGTATCGTTCAAATCCTTGCTATTTAAAGAATTTGATAAATTTGTCAATTCCGTCAATAAAGGAGCGATTTTTTTCTTAAAAGCGGTCAACTTATCATTTGTCCGTCCCCCCTTTACCTGCAATAGCAATGGAGAGTTAGCGTCACCCGTGATTTTTACGGTTTCTCCCGGTTCCAGATAAGCCGTAACCCAATGCTCTTTATCCGCAAAGAAGATAGTCACACAATGGAAACCCGCTTCATTTTGATCGATCTGGAACTGCCCGGGTTTCGTACAAGCCACTGTATCAACCACTTTATAATTATCCTTCTCAAATACAGCATATACGGTTTGATCTTCCAGATTAGAAAGTTCCCCTTCAATCCGATAGACATAATCCTTGCCACAAGATGACAAACAAATTATAAAGCCAATAATAAGTGTCAGTTTTTTTATCATTACTCCTTTTTAAGCTCTTCTTATAACAGATAATCCGGTCTAAAGATAGGAATATTTTTTAAAACTACTTCACATTTATAATAAAATTAACGCAGTTATCATAAAAAAAGCGCAGAATTAGTAATTCCACGCTTTTTTATAAAGATATTTTTAAACCTTGACCTTTTTTGATCAAGGTTTTTTAAGCAATTATAACTGAGGACCAGCAGCAACCAATGCCTTACCAGCTTCGTTGCCTGTGAACTTAGCGAAGTTCTTCTGGAAGCGAGCAGCCAAATCCTTCGCTTTCTCATCCCATTGAGCAGGATCAGCATAGGTATCGCGAGGATCTAAGATCTTCGGATCTACGCCCGGTAATGCAGTCGGAACCTCGAAGTCGAAATACGGGATCTTCTTTGTCGGAGCCTCGTTGATAGAACCATCAAGGATAGCGTCGATGATACCTCTTGTATCTTTGATAGAGATACGTTTGCCGCTACCGTTCCAACCTGTGTTCACCAAGTAAGCCTTAGCGCCAGTCATTTCCATCTTCTTAACCAACTCTTCGCCGTATTTTGTCGGGTGCAATGACAAGAAAGCAGCACCGAAACAAGCGGAGAATGTAGGAGTCGGTTCCGTGATACCACGCTCTGTACCTGCTAATTTAGCGGTAAATCCAGACAAGAAGTAGTATTGAGTTTGCTCCGGAGTCAAGATAGATACTGGAGGCAATACACCGAATGCGTCAGCAGACAAGAAGATAACTTGTTTTGCGTGCGGGCCTTTAGAAACCGGCTTAACGATGTTCTCGATGTGATAGATCGGATAAGAAACACGAGTGTTCTCTGTAACTGACTTATCAGCGAAATCGATCTTACCATCAGCGGCAACTGTTACGTTCTCAAGAAGAGCGTCACGTTTGATAGCGTTGTAGATATCCGGCTCGCTCTCTTTATCCAAGTTGATAACCTTAGCGTAGCAACCACCCTCGTAGTTGAATACACCTTCGTTATCCCATCCGTGCTCATCGTCACCGATCAACAAACGTTTCGGGTCCGTAGACAAAGTAGTCTTACCAGTACCAGACAAACCGAAGAAGATAGCTGAGCTCTTGCCCTCTTTATCCGTGTTAGCGGAGCAGTGCATAGAAGCGATACCACGCAACGGGTTCAAGTAGTTCATGATAGAGAAGATACCCTTCTTCATCTCACCACCGTACCAAGTATTCAAGATAACTTGCTCTTTAGTCTTCAAGTTGAAAACAGTAGCGGTCTCAGAGTTCAAGCCTAATTCTTTGTAGTTGTCAACTTTAGCCTTAGCAGCGTTGAAAGAAACGAAATCAGGTTCGCCGTAGTTAGCCAATTCCTCAGCTGTCGGACGGATGAACATATTAGTTACGAAGTGAGCTTGCCAAGCAACCTCCATGATGAAACGTACTTTCAAACGAGTAGCCTCGTTAGCGCCACAGAATGTATCGACAACGAACAAACGTTTGCCAGACAATTCTTTTACGGCTTTAGCCTTCAAGTCTGCCCAAGCAGCCTCAGAACAAGGCTTGTTATCATTCTTATATTCATCAGAAGTCCACCATACAGAATCTTCGCTGGCTTCATTCTTTACGAAAAATTTATCTTTAGGAGAACGACCTGTATAAATACCAGTCATCACGTTTACAGCACCTAGCTCAGTTACCTGGCCTTTCTCGAAGCCTTCCAAACTCGGTTTAGTTTCTTCTGCGAACAGAACATCATAAGACGGATTGTGAACGATTTCTTTCACATCAACAATTCCGTACTTGCTTAAATCTAAATTAGCCATCTTGAATTTAATTTAAATGATTGACTTTATATAACTTTTCTCTCTACTCTAGTTCGATACGGTGAGGCTTTCCGACCTTTTGGAGCTTGCTGCGACTCCACCTTGTTAACCGCGGTACAAAAGTAATATTTTTTTTTATCGTACACAGCTTATTAAGGAAATTTTTCAGTAATAATTACTCTTTTCCATGCAATTAACAAAACCCTTAGTCTATTTGTAATATGGAGTTTACAAATCATATACTTTTAGCTAGCATCTCAACTATTTCCGAAGTCGTCATCATAGGTATTCGCTTTTATTGTGACTGAAACAAAGATATATACTTTTTTCCACACAAACAAATCCAGCGTATAAATATAAGAAAGGCGCAGGATAAATATCTTGCGCCTTCTCTTATATCCGATCAGAAATATATTACTTTACCTCCCAAATCTCACCTTTCATCAAAAGGTCGTGTAATTTACGTGTAGGATTCTTCGCTTGTACCTCCTCGATTTGCTGGTGGACAGCCTCATCATAGGTCGGTCCCTCCACATCTCGTATTACGCCTAATGCGATTGGCATATCACCGCTCATCATGGCAAGCATCATATGCAAGGTGTTATCCTTCTCATGGGCGTCGTGTACCAATACGTCATCCATCGTATAACCATCTTGTCCGATCGTTACGGATTTCAGTTTTAGGCCGTCTAGCACAAGGCCTTTATCCATGTTAGCGCCGTAAACCATTTTCTCGCCATGGCGAAGGAAAATCGTACGATCCGCACGGTATGCCTTATCAACGATCCCCTTATGGATACCATCATTAAAGATCACGCAGTTTACCAACACTTCCGTAACGGAAGCGCCTTTATGACGGGCGGAAGCCGTCAATACCTCGGTCGTATTCTTCAAATCCACATCGATCGAGCGGGCGAAGAAATTACCACGGGCACCCAATGCCAACTCAGCCGGCACAAACGGATCTTCCACCGTTCCATACGGAGAGCTCTTGGATACGAAACCACGGTCGGATGTCGGGGAATACTGCCCCTTCGTCAAACCATAGATCTTATTGTTGAAAAGAACGATATTCAAGTCGATATTACGACGGACAGCGTGGATAAAATGATTACCGCCGATAGCCAAGCAGTCGCCATCACCCGTAATCAACCATACGCTCAAGTCCGGGCGAGCCGTCTTTACGCCGGTAGCGATAGCCGCTCCACGACCATGGATCGTATGGAAGCCATACGGATTCATATAGGGACAACC